>Ga0209484_10000293_pt1 | contig 11386 bp, 11 predicted proteins | sample NGEPer16B_FD_185493 | JGI IMG/M metagenome (GOLD analysis project Ga0209484, IMG submission 185493) | Arctic peat soil microbial communities from the Barrow Environmental Observatory site, Barrow, Alaska, USA - NGEE Permafrost159B-16B... | ecosystem: Environmental > Terrestrial > Soil >... | reverse complement strand
TCGTTGATGATACCATACCGGGAGTCTTAGTGTTGGTAGGAAAGGCGAAGGACCCTAAACTACTAGCAAAGATCATCAGAGATTGCCAGAGTAAGGGCATGCTTATAATCCCCACCTTCGATACGATACAGCAGATCAAAGAAGCTGGGATCGAGATTGGTGAGGAAAAAGGACTTGATAGGTTACTATTTTGTGTTGGCGAGTCCACACAAGCTGTTCACGCTTTGAGCTTTGCTATCAGAGCGGCATTGACCTTTGGCAACATCCGACCAGGTGATAGGGCAGGACTCCACAATTACCTCGCCAAAAGGCCGAAGGTAGTTGTTGTCCAGATGGGGATGGTGGACGACATTAAGGCCGCTATCGAGTTCGCAGTGCTGTTCAATGGCTCGCCGACGATCACCGATCAAGACGTGGAGGAAATTCCTGGCAGATACGAAGTGGAAAAAGAGTACAGTCAGATTGTCGCGCACGCCATAGAGATTCGGGATATGGAGGTGAAATTTGGCCAAGTGTCGCTGCCGGTAGCGTATGGTCTCGCCTTCGAGGGAGAAACAGTGCGCAAGCCGCAAACCTATGTCGAGTGCGGAGGTCCAGCCAAGACAAAGGTGTTTGAGCTCGTGAAGATCCGCAACGCCGACGCGGTTAAGGACGGTCAGATCGTGCTGATCGGGAAGGACGTCGATGAGATGGGCGAGGGGAGCGTGTCAGCACTTGGGATTCTTGTTGAGGTGTATGGCAAGCACATGAAAAAGGAGTTTGAACCCGTCGTCGAACGGCGCATCCACCAATTCATCAATTACGCAGAGGGCGCGTGGCACACGGGCCAGAGAAACTTGCTCTGGGTGAGGCTGAGCAAACAAAGCGTCGGAAACGGGCTGCGCTTCGTGCATTTTGGCGACATCCTTTACGCCAAGATGAAAGAAGAGTTTGGGGGGATAATTAGCCGGTTGCAAGTTACAATCATCACCGACGAAAAGGAGGTGGAAAAGCACCTGTCCGAGGCCAGCGCGTCGTACACTGAAAGGGATAAGAGGGTTGCTGGACTGACCGACGAGAGCGTCAGCGAGTTCTACTCGTGTACGTTGTGTCAGAGCTTTGCACCGTGCCACGTATGCATCATCTCTCCTGAACGGCTGGGGCTGTGTGGCGCTTTGAATTGGCTTGATGCGGCTGCGGGGTTCAGCATTGATCCAAATGGACCAAATAAGCCGGTTGAAAAGGGCGCTGCCATCGATGAGCAGAAAGGCCAGTGGTCAAACGTGAACGAAGCCGTACGGGAGCTTACCCATGGCCGCATCGAGCGCATGAATCAGTACACCATGATGGAGGACCCGCAGACGTCGTGTGGGTGTTTTGAATGTATTGTCGCGATCAGCAGTGACTTGCAAGGGGTCATCGTGGTTAATCGTGAATACACCGGCATGACCCCTATCGGCGCAAAGTTCTCGACTCTTGCGGGGTCGGTCGGTGGTGGAAATCAAACGCCCGGGTTCATCGGCATCGGAAGGCAGTTCATCACCAGCAAGAAGTTTATACGTGCGGACGGCGGGATCGCAAGAATCGTCTGGATGCCCAAGGAGTTGAAAGACGCTTTGCGTGAAAATCTTGAGAAACGGGCAAAAGAGGTCGGATTGCCCGATTTGGTCGAAAAGATCGCTGATGAAACGATCGCGACAAACGCTGAAGAGCTAGCGGAGTACTTGGCGAAGATAAACCACCCCTCGCTGAGCATGCCTGCAATGGGTACACTTGAGCGAGGATGTGAAAGTGGTGCACTGTGATGGCAGTCACTCCAAAGCGCAGTAAGGGTTGACATCTTTTCTTTGCGGCAAGTTCCTCTAAGCGTTTCGCGCTTGCGAACGACGTGATAACGATGGCAGCTCAAGCAAAAGTTGACGGGTTAATCGCTGCTTTAAATGACAAAAGCCCGAAGGTTCGACGGAGCGCCGCTGAGATGCTCGGAGAGCGGAAGATGCGCGAGCAGTAGAACCCTTAACGTCTGCATTGAAGGACAGCAATGCAGACGTGCGGCTAAGTGTTGCCTTGGCCCTTGGGCTGATAGGCGATGCGAGTGCAACAGCGTCTCTTATCTACGCATTGAACGATGAGCAAGACGATGCAGTTCGTGGAGCGCTGGAAACCGCTCTAGATATGATCAAAAAGAATATTATGAATAAAAAGATGCGAATTTTTTGATAACGTGCGCCACACTGCACACATAGCGCAACAAACTTATGCGGCTGACGGCAGCCGTTTATGGTGACTGGTCAAGCTAGACACATTCCCCCGAAGTTGGTTCACGCGTATGGTTTCACGTACCAATAAAATAGCCTTTTTATGCTGCTGTAAATGCTATAAATACCATCTTGACAAATGAATAATAAGATTGATGTAAGGAAAAAACACTATGGCCGACAACTGTTGCAGTACCTTGTTTTATTATCGAGGCAATTATGGAGCTGTCAAGAATAGATACGGTTAATAGCAAACGCCTGTTTTTCCACGTGCCACGCGTCTCTTACTACTTTTATGAGTGATCGGCTTAGTAGCAACGATCGCAGCATCTTTTGTGCTATATGTGTTTACACAACACTCTGATGAATCAATAGCGCTTCCCAAACCTTCTTAATATGCAGTAGGATTTAGATGTGGCTAACTCTCCGTTACTCTCTCCTGCCGGATAATGGTCTGCACTTTTGGAGATTAATGCACCTCTTGTATTCCAATGACGCGTAAGCGTTTGGTGCTTTTTATGCCGCGAGCACTGTTGGCCGGAGTAAAAATCATTGAACCAGCTTTCAGATCCGTCTGCTTGTCTCCCGTGGTGAATGTGCCTTGCCCCTCTATGACATAGAAGCAAACGTCATAAGGTTCTGGATGAAGAGGGATCTCCTGACCTGTTTCAAGACAAACAAGAACAATATTAAACGTCTTTGTCTTACAAATGTCTTTCTTAACTCTTTGAATCTTTGAGAAGTCTGCCAGTTGAGCTAAATCCCATACTTCCGAATTCAACGTAAGCCCTCCCACGTGTTAAATAAGTCACTGTAATTCTTTTTAACCAGCCGTTTAAGATATGGGAGCAAATCTTCTATTTATTGCGATTCTAAGCAGCATGGGCCGAGAAACCCAAACATTTCATCTTTAGCGACGCTAAAGGATAGACCATCAATGGCGATGAGGCGGCCAAAGCGCTTTGCGAGGCTGGTCACATCAATCGCCAGATCGTGTTCCTTCATCGCGAATCCACCTTTGTCATACTAAGCTCACGTCTCCGAAGTATGGAGGTATTCACTCATTCTTCGCACCCGCAAACTGAACATGAGCGTATCAGCGCCTTTTATGAATAAAAAGATGCGAATTTTTGATTTTTTGCGCCGCAACGCACGTTTAGTTTAACGAACAACCGCTTGAGTTCAGGCAGCACTAATTATAGAGTTGAGAATTGTTTTGATTCTCTGCTCCTCGAACATCGGGTCCTAGCTACGTCAGGACAAACGAGTTTATTATTCGCTGTGCTTGTGCCAGATACGTATCGTAGTCGTTGGAAATAGTTTTGTAAGTAATAACATACCCCGTATTATTGTTGACGACGAAAGTTTGCATCTCTTTAACCGTCTTATTGGTCGCATTTGTCTGGGTATACTGCACGGGGACAACTCCAGACCAAATGATAGTGCGCGCAGGTTTTCCAGCAAATGTTAAGTTGGTATCATTGAGAATCGTAAAGTTCTTGTAATTCCCTGTTGTATTGTTGTTTTTAAGCTGTGCAACTTCACTATTTGTAAAGTCACTGAGCGTTTGACCGGCGCTAAGACTTTTTGTGGCCACTAGAACGCCGTCAGCTGTTTCATTTGGGCTCAGATAGATATACACCCTAACTGGAGTTGATGCATCTGAGGAATTATCTGTCTTTAGAGTTTTTGGGTATGTGATGTTGAAACCCGCAGCGCTCGAAAACGTTGTGTTGTTCCCAACCGTCGTCTGTGTTGCCGGGATCGGAGTTGGCGTAGGGGTAGTGTTAGTCGTGCAGCCCGCTGTTGTCGCTGCTACTATTAACAGCGCCATAACCGCTAGCGCGGCGATTAGATTGCGATTGCATTGTTTTAGCTCTTTTCTACTCATGTTTTAGCCTCAGAATCGGTCATGCTGCTTATCATAGCCGCCCGGATACGGGAAATGTAAAAGGCTTAATTCAACGTATAAACGGATCTGCATATATTGATCTTATATATAGTTGTTGATTCGCGTTCTTCACTCTGTGCGATCGGTCCAACTCTAATCGTGTACAGACCGATGAAAAGCAGGATCGTAACGTTGGGTTATCTGCGGTCAGCAGCAAATAACCCTCATTACATAACACGTCGCACCGAGCTCACGTCTAAGGATCATTGCGGTATCCACTCATTCTTCGCATACGCAAACTGAACGTGAGCGTATCGGAACCTTTCTGGAGTAGGTATGAGGCTAACAATATCGCCGGGATGCCAATAAAAATGAGTATTGCATCAAGTTGTGTTCCTGTTAGTTGCGGAGCAACGAGCGGTGCTCGTGTGCACGCGGTGAGAATCAGGGGGTGAACGAGGTAGATGCTGTACGAGAGAAACGAGATAAAGAGTAGCGGGGCGTAGTAGCGCTTCTTAAATGTCATGGTCACGACCCGTGCAGCACTAAGGGCGCACGAAATGAAGAAAAACGAAATCAGCGCCTTTGGCACGTAATTAGCTGTATTGGCATAAAAGTTTACAAGCTCCCCTGTTTCTCCGAGGTTCTGTTGGTAAAACGCCATTGCAATGCCTAAGAGGGGAAGCGCGCCAACGAGATAGACAATGCGACTGCGCCTAGTCGAGAAGTGTGACTGGTGTGTATGGGTCAAAAGCGCTTTACTCGCAAGGATCCCCCCGACAAATATGACGTAGTAATAGATCAGGCGAAGGTTGACGATATCAAATGCAATTCTCAAGCATGCAAAGAGTGCGAGCGTCGCGCACGAAAAGATGATGATCCTGACGGTTTTTTCTGAGGTTGCGAGCATCATAACCGGGTAGATCAAGTAAAAGGTCAGAATTAATCCAATAAACCAGAGCGCATTGTATGAGGGCGTATTCAAGAGCGCTTGCAAACCGATCACATTCACGGCGATTTCTGTCGGGGCCAGTGTGGTCTCGAGGAATGAATTACCGAGCGGCAAGACTTGGAGCAGCACGTAAACCGCAATGATCAGCACGTAAAGTGGGTAAATCCGTATAATGCGTTTTTTGTAAAACAACCGCACATCGGCAACGCTTGTGATGCTGTTGCTGCGGTATAAAGTAAACCCAGAGAGAAACAGGAAAAGCGCTAGGCCAAAGGTGGCACACCACAGCTTGGCTGATCCGTCGATGTAGAGTGTTGAGAGGGGCGGAAAATGAGAGAACACGATCAAGCAAATGGCAAATGCTCGAAGTATGTCAAGCTCTGGTAGGCGACCTGAGCGCTCTGATGGTGTTTCTGCACTGCCCATTTATAATGTCCTCTGACGTCGCGTCTGCGCACATATCCATATCAGGCTTGATATTCTGAGCTTCAGCGCAGCGAAATGATCAACGAAGCATTGCTTCACACCGACGTTCTGTATTTAAACGCAGTACCGCTTCCCACATATATATTTATAGTTGCTCATATGTAACTATGATTACACATAATAATTCAGGTAAAAGAAAAGGCCGCTTTATGCGCTGCAGCTGCGTGGCTGCAGGGCTAATCGTGTGAAAGATTCTTATGTTTAGATCATCTCTCTCATCTAAAAATGTTCTTTAGTAGAACCCGATCCCGATTTAACTCTCCACATGAGCGCAGGACAATGAAAAAGGCCGTGCGCGCAGGGGCGCTTATCAGCGTTTTGCTCTTCTCGCTTCTCATGGGGCTCGTCATACCTGCAAGCGCAGGTGAGATTACCGTTGGGACCGGGCAGTACACAACGATCCAAGCGGCAGTAAATGCAGCTCAACCAGGCGACACAATCCTCATTCCACCGGGAACGTATAGCGAGAACGTGCTTGTCAACAAATCGCTCATCATTAAATCATCGGGCGGGGCGGCAACAACGACTGTAAAAGCGGCTGTGCCATCTAGCGACGTATTTTTGCTCTCAGGAAGCGGCATACGGGTAGAAGGGCTCACGCTTACAGGCGGACGCGCTGGTGTGGAGTTTTCAGGTGCATCACAGTCCAGTGTGACTGATATAATTGCGCACGATAACGAGTACGCGGTGCTCATCGAGCATGCCGCCAACAATAAAGTGAGCGCCAGCAACCTCTCTAATAATGGCTATGGCATTTACCTCGATGGGTCGTCGGGAAATACCTTTTCCGGCAACGTGGCGACGTATGAAAAAGGGAACGGTAACGCGCTCGGTGACGGGATTTATATGCGTGAGTCAAATTCAAATGCCATAGTGCAAAACGTCCTCAGCAATAACCACGTTTACGGCATCTCCTTGCTCAGTTCGTCTAATAACGTTCTAAGCAACAACAGCATTAATGCAAATGAGGAGTTTGCCGTTCGCCTCCGTGATGACTCAAATAACAACACTTTTACCTTTAATACATTCTCAGGAAACGCTAAACTCGCTGTTTATAGTGGCTATTCGTCAGGAAATCGCTTCTACCTCAACAACTTCGTGAATAACCCAGCAACAATTGCAAGTCCAGAGGGAAACCTAGTGAACTCGACCGAGAAGTACACTTATACGTACAACGGCGGAACCTATTCGAGCTACGTAGGCAATTACTACTCCGACTACAAAGGAACAGACGGCGATGGAAACGGCATCGGCGATTCCCCTTCGACTACGGGGGACACTTACCCGCTTGTTCATCCTATAGGGCAGTACGGCGCGATTCAACTTACATCGGTTGTCGGGCTGAAAAATAATCACAATACATCGAATGAGAGCGTATCCGCTTTTGCGGGCGGCGCTCTAGGCGGTCTAGTCGTTCCTGCGCTGATAATGGTCGTCGGTATAATCGCAGCCATAATCGTCATTCTTAAATGGGCCCCGCGACGAGACGAGTGAAGTCGCAGCGCGCTAAACAAATATTTAGTACAGAATTTCTAATTCACTTTATTATAGTACTGTATCGATACATCGATACATTTTTATGTTTTCTTATGTCTTGAGTGACATACTGTGTTTGCCTATTGCATATCCAGCGTGTAGCGAGGAACGCTTAGCTAACAGAACAGCAAACGGAGGTTTGAAAAGAAATGAAAACAAAGTTTCCAAAGTTTTTAACGACTTGCTGCATTCTTTCGTTTGTTATTTTATCTGCTGTAATAACGCCGACAACAGCAACACCTGTTGCGTCCAAACCGACGGGGCCATTTACTTACTTATGAGAAGAGGATAGATGCCACTTAGATTTTTGAAGACATTTTAGAAGATGCCGTCTGATATAACCTTCACGATCTGACTTTAACATTTTTGTGCACAATAGGTGACAACGTGAAAGCATGCAATAGCGTCTGCACATCAACGTGACTCCAGTGAGCGAACTCAAGCGGTTGTTCTCGAACGTCAAGAGAATAGGTGCGCTTATGAACCTGTTCATTGGATTCGTCGTGCTCGTGCGAAATTGGTATCTGCCGCTATTAATCCGTCTCTCTCCATTTACATCGACGAACACTGAGGCACTGATAACTACGCGAAAAGGTCTAAAATACGTTCTCCGTCCTAAAATGGGGGATTTATCAATCCTTAACGAGATCCTTCGTAACGACCTATACTCACAATGGCCCGTCTACGGAACGGTGGTAGACATCGGCGCACACATAGGAGTATTTGCCGTACAAGCGAGCGAGTCAAGCGACACTGTGATCTGTTATGAACCGTTTCCCCGCAATTTTGAGCTTTTGCAGAAGAACATAGCGATTAACGCGTTAAACAACGTCAAAGCGCTTCGACAAGCGGTCAGTACTGAGCGAGGTATTAAGAGACTGTGGGTTTCTGAGGACAAGAGTTATGGACATACGTTCTATCCATCGAACGGTCGTCGTTTTATTAGAACTATTGACGTCGAAACGGTAACGCTCGCGGATGTCTTCAGCTCCAACGGGCTCGACCGCATTGATTTTATTAAGATGCATTGTGAAGGCGCTGAGCTCGACATCCTTACGCATTCCCCGCAAGACGTTTTAGATCGGGTCGGTGCCATAGTCGTCAAGTACGACCGAGACGGCGCAAAAATTGCAGATGTGTTGACCGCACGAGGTTTCGTGGTAGCGTGGGGCCCGGGAGGTACGTTGCGCGCGGTGAACACGGGAAAGGGGGTTTAGAGAGCCACGATCGGTATTGTTGGGTTGTCTTGCACTTTGGACAAGAGTGAAAAGATGCCACTGCGATCGACAGCCTGTTTGAGGATGATTTCAAGCTTACGCTGTTTCCTCGGGCAAGAACTCCGTTAGTTTGGAACGGTTTACTTCAAATTCCTTTTCGAAGAGCAATTGACACTGGATCAATTTCACTTCGTCATTAACCAGTTTTAAAGCGAAGGCCATGCAGGTTGGTTCCCCACATTCTTTACAGTTGTTTCCCGGAAGGAGTTTGTAGATATCAAGGGGCCGGGGGGTCGGTCTGGAAGTATAGGTCGGTTTGATATGGTCTCTATTCACATAAGTCTCATTCACAATCTCTTTCAATTCTTCTATAACCGACCTTGCTTCATTTTTACCCTCTAGCTTCGCGACCGCTATCTGTCGTGGCCTAAAGGTGATTAAGCGCCCTTCTCTTTTCACGGTTAGGACCTTCTCATCATCGTCATACTGCAATCCTTTCATAACGGTGTTGAGATAGGGAAGTACCTCGCTAATGTCCTCAGATAGATCCACAAGGGCGTTTACCTTTAGAGATGAAGGGTTACAGTCTGGGAGAACTAACCTGAAGGTATAGTTACTGAGGAACATTTTTTATCCAGCTCTTTCCCGAATAAATGTAATTTTCCTTTCTTGGCTGCAATGATGTTTTCGCATAATGCAACCTATCGTCTTCTATTCACCAAATATGCCACAAAAGTCAATCCTGCAACGACAAAAACTGCTTCAAAACCAGGCAGTGGACTTCTTGTCGAACCACTTGATTGTGCTGAGGCGTTGTCCTTCGTGTCATTTTCGTTTGATTTGGGTGGGATATTAACCGCTTTGTTGACGCCTGCAAATGCTGTCGATTGTGTTGTTAAGTTGCCAGCCGGATTTGTGCCCGTTACAGTGACATTGACCGTCTGATTATCGGCTAGTGTCTTGCTCGCAATACCCGACCATTGCACGAGAAGATGATGTACGGCGCCTGGAACAACGGCTGTATCGCTTGAACTTCCCGTGACTCCACTTAAATCGGCAGAAAAAGCCTTTTCCACCTGTTGTTGATTTACACCTGGATTTTGCGTTGTAGGATTATCCGTCGTATGACAAATACGGCAGTTACCTGCGACTAGGGTACTGACAGAAAAATAGTCCCCTGGTTTGACAAGTCCTTTGTCCGTCGTAGTGCTTGGCCCGAATATAGTTGGTATCAGCTTGAGCTTGGCGTTGTTCACAGTTAGAACGGTTGTTCTGGTCGGACCATTAGGATCTTCAACTTTAACGATATACTGCCCCGGGGACAGTGACGGCGTCATCCACGGAAAATTAATGAAACCGTTACTCGTATTTTTTCCATCATTGGCCCCACCGTCAGTGACATTTGCAATCTTTATCCAAGATCCGCCGTCATCGTCTTTACCGTTCTTGTTAGCGTCGGCGTAATATGATAACGTAACGGTGCTTGCGTTTCGTGCTAAATTCGCAGTTACATACACCCGATCGCCTGAACTTACCGAATTAGGTTGTAGTTGAACGATTGTGGTTGCCGATGTGGGAATTACGGCGTAACTTACTAGAAATAAAACAGACATTACCGATAGGAGCAGCAATATCATCCCTTGGGTCGATCTTGACATCCTGATTACCTCGAACAATTTGTGAACAATTACGACTAGTCCTTTAACTCCAGAAAATGTTTCACGACGTGTGTTTCAGTAGCATGAGTAAGCCTTCTCAGCCTAACAGAATAAAACGCTGGTTTATCAGGTAGACGCCGACGATAAGAAGCACCAATCCTGCAGCTCGTTTTATCCAGATAGTATTTGCAGTCTTGGCAACAAGAGTTGATGACACCTTCGTTGAATACGCAACTGCTAACATCGGGACAGCGAATCCCAGCGAGTATACCAGGAGGAGGAGGCCACCTGTTAGCACATTTCCACGTGCTGCGACCCACGTAAGTATCGCGCCTAACACTGCACCGGTGCACGGTAACCAGGCGATCCCAAGCGACATCCCTAGCAACAAACCGCTGAAGACCCCTTCAGCAGGGAGGGCATACGATCGTTTCGAGACAGCATCGACAAACCCCAGTCGCGGAGCGTTATACGGCAAGTGCAAGTCGAACAACATCCATACGCCGATAACCACCACGATCATGATGGCAAATACGTCCAGATATCCTTTGACGCTCTGAAACGCTGAGCCAAACGCGGACGCTAAAAACCCCATAGCGGTGAATGATATACTGAGTCCCAGAACGATTGCGAGCGGCCGCCATTTCCCACGACCTGTCGATGATGCCATTACCGCTGGAAGTACGATAAGCACGCACGGAGAGAAGACGCTGACAAGTCCCGCTCCAAATGCGATTAAAGGGTTTATTTCCATTGCCGCGCGTCCTCAATCGTGTTTATGAGGGTTTGTTCAGCCGTTGTCCCAACGCTCTTTGCTATTGAACCGTCACTACGAATCACTATAATCGCCGGGATGCTCGTAATGCCGTAAGTCTGGAATTTATGCGTGGTGTCGTTTAACGTGTTGATCCGCTGTATTGTGACACCAGTCCCGTTGTATTTGCTCTCTAGGTGTGAAATGACGACCTTCTGCTCCGCACAGCTTTGGCAGTCGCCGCCGAAGTACAACAGGACCGGTCCCTTTTTTAAGAGAGTGGTTACGTCAGAGGGGTGCGAACCACCCCCTGAGAAGCTCAGTTTGTCTGCTGAGGTCTCGGCAGTGCAGCCACTAATACTTATTATGAGGACGCTCAGCAAAGCTAAAGCTGCTAACGTTTTTAAACTGTCATTCATTGTTTCACTTGGGTTTGCTGTGCTTGAATGAGCCAATCTGAGATCTCTGTCTTGCTTGGCAGACGACCGAAGACCTTGACCTCTTCATTTATGACTAGCGCAGGAACCGCCAATACAGGGTATGCTAGTATTTCCTGCTGTTGCGTGACTTTATTCACTGTGGCGTCAATGTCATGTTCGGCGACCACGTCGCGAACCATCTTTTCAAGGCTGTTGCACCTTGCGCACCCCATTCC
>Ga0209484_10000290_pt1 | contig 11438 bp, 13 predicted proteins | sample NGEPer16B_FD_185493 | JGI IMG/M metagenome (GOLD analysis project Ga0209484, IMG submission 185493) | Arctic peat soil microbial communities from the Barrow Environmental Observatory site, Barrow, Alaska, USA - NGEE Permafrost159B-16B... | ecosystem: Environmental > Terrestrial > Soil >... | reverse complement strand
CTTCATGTGCAGTGCTGGACCACGCGTCCGACCCCTTTTCGACCTCGTTCACAGCGATGGTCGGCAAACCTTCTCAAGGAGCTCCACCATGTACTCATCACTGAACACCATGTACTCATCACCGAACGAAATGCTCGTCCGAGAGCGAAGGGCTGAGCTCTCACGTGCTTCTGAGCTCCCGGGAAAGACCCGCAGCTCGCTGCGGATCAAGCTCGACGCCCGGTTGGCGCGTCGGGAGAATCCCGCGGGCTGAAGTCGGGGCGTCTGAGGAACCGGTCGACTTCGGAGGCGGAGGGTGCCTGGGTCACCGAGACCTGGTCATCCTCTGCTTTGGTCGCCCGTCGCCACTTACCCCACTCAGACCGGAAGTCAGGTCGTTCCGGGGTTGCGGTGTTGGGGCCTAGAGTCGACTTTCGTGAGCATTCTCTCTGCGGCGCAGGTATCGACACGACGTGAGTCCGTTGTCAGGGCGCTGACCTCACCTGACCTTGCCTTCATCGTTGATCTCGTGGTGTGGGTCGAAGTCGATCCGGACGATCCTTGCGGCGATCCGGTGGCGATGGCTGCCAGTCATCGCGGCAGGGTTCGGCTTCACCTGGACGGGCGTCATGAGGTCTGTGAGGGGCTGGATCCTATCGCCAGCGAGGACCCGATGGCCTTCCTGCCCTATGACCGCGAGTGTGCCAGCCCGGGACCGCGCAACTCGTGGGAGAACGCCTATCCCTATGCCGCGTCGCGGATACTCTCGCTGTTCGCCGATCCCACCCGCAGTCCTGACGTCGCGGTGATGCACACACCTGGCCACTTCTTCCCGGAGCAGGGCGGCCATGTGGGCGAACACGGCTCGCTCGATGTGATCCAGTCCAGGGCCCCCTTGTTGTTGTCCGGCAAGGGAGTTGCCAAGCGTGGCTTCGTGAGCGCGCACGCCAGGCTCGTCGATGTCTGCCCCACTCTGGCCGCGCTCGCCGGAGTCCCCGATGCCGACCTGCGCGACGGCGGCGGTGACTCGTTGGACGGACGCGTGCTCACTGCGTATCTCGGCGGTGAGCAGTTGGTTCAACCCAAAGTGATCGGTGTTCTGTGGGACGGCGCTCATTGCGGAGACCTGTGGCATCTGGCCGAGTCCGGCGAGCTTCCCGGCATCGCCCGGCTCATCGGCAACGGCGTGGCATTGCGTGGCGGAGCGGTGGCGCATTTCCCGAGCGTCACCCTGACCAATCACGCCTCGATCCTGACCGGTGTCGGACCGGGTCGCCATGGGGTCCTGGGCAATGTCTTCTATGACCGGGGGACCGGTGAGCAGGTGGTGGCCAACGACTCCGCGACCTGGCACCGCAGCGCCGAGTGGCTGCGTCCGGGGGTTCGGACGGTGTTCGAGATGGTCAACAGTCTCGTCCCACAAAAAGATGGAAGGCCGAGAGACTCACCACAAGGGGATCCACCGCGGACCGCCTGCGTCAACGAGGCTGTGGATCGTGGCGCTGACTACTCCACCATGGCGATTATCCGCGACAGTGGCATCTCGTCAGGGGCTGGCGGCCTGGGTGACCGGCTGCCAGACGCGGCCAAATCGATCCACCTGCATGACCGGGCCCACCTCGACGACTCTTACTACTCCTGGTGTACCCAGGTCGACGATCTCGGTCTGGAACAGATGCGACAGCTGTGGGGGAGCCTGGAGTCGGCACCCGCCCTGACCTGGTGGGCCGGTGTCGTCAGTGATGCCGGACATCACGCCGGCGGTCCGCGAAGCGACATCGCTCGTGACTCGCTGCGTGACTCCGACTCGCGTCTGACGTCGTTCCTGGAGCACCTGGACGGGCTCGGGATCACCGACGAGGTGACGTTCCTGCTCACCGCCGACCACGGTTTTGAGGGATCGGACCCCACCGTGACCGGTTCGTGGCGGCCAGCCCTTGAACGCCTCGACATCCCGTTTCGTGATGAGGGCCCCGGGTTCATCTACCTGCTGCCAGATCACGACCAGACCTAGTGACGGTACTGGCAGCCACCTGCCAGACCCAGGGACGGTGCTCGCGATGTTGGCATCGGCCCTCTGCCTTCCCAGTCAGCCCTCTTCAGCCGGTAGAGCACGTGACGGCGCAGTGGACCGTCAGTGAGCAGCGGGTGGTCGAAGTCCTCCGACGGGTCGCGGGTCATACCGACACGTTGCATCACATGCTGCGAACGAAGGTTGCTGGTCGTCGTGAAGGAGACCACGTCGTGCAGTTCGGCAGGGCCGAAAGCCGTTGCCAGTGCTTCATTTGCGGCCTCGGTCGCATAACCGTGACCCCAGGCTGACCTGGCGAGGCGCCAGCCGATCTCGGTGCACGGCGTGAACGCCGCTCTCCAGCCGGGCACCGCCAAGCCGACATACCCGATGAACTCGCCGCTGGTCCTGATCTCGACTGCCCATAGGCCGTAGCCGTCACGCTGAAGCTGGTTGACGAGGCGATCCACCATGGCATTGGACTGGTCGCGGTTCAGCACGGCCGGGAAGTATTCCATCACCAGGGGGTCGGCGTTCAGCTTGGCAAACGGCGCCCGGTCACGCTCGCACCACTGTCGCAAGACGAGCCGTGAGGTACGAGGTTCGATCAAGGGGGTGGCCATTCCCCTGAAGATACCGTGGGGAGCCGGGCTGGGGGTGGAGACTGGAGCGATGAACCAGGGGGCGGCGCTGACGGTCTGCGCGACGTGTGGACGTATACCGGAGGACGAGTCCGCGGCTCGCCTTACCTGGACCTGGGCGTTCGGCGTCGAGAAGGGTCGCCAAGGTCTCGACCTTTGCAGTCGTGAGAACCTTCGCAGTATCGAGGGCAAGCTCGACTCCGCCTGGTGGTGAGGTGACCTCGCCCGCACCGTCGCCAGCCTTGGCGATGAACCGCCGCACCGCATTTTGAAGGGCGGCGGAGCCGCGACTTTGGTCAGGTTTGGGAAAGCAGAAGGTCGAAGGGAGGGAGGTCGGCGCCGGGCAGCCAGCCGTCCAGGATGGCACGGCCGGGCACCTCTCCCTGGATCTGGCAGAGCACGCCGATGCCGCCGAGCCATACCCGGTGGATCAAGAGGTATGACGGTGGCAGGTTCAGCTTGAAGCCCATCATGAAGTCGGGGCGGCGTGGATCGTTGAGGTGCAACGTCATTGAGCGCAACCATGCTCGTGAGAACGTGAAGGTGTCGGTCCGCAGCGGTTCCATGAATGGCCCGAGGAAAGCCAGCAGCGCGTCGGCGTCGATGTCGATCGAGTCCTTGACGAACCCTTGGCGGCGCAGGCCTTCCAGAGAGCCTTTGGCGTCGCCCATCAAGGCCAATGTCAGGAGCTGACCCATCTCGACCGGGAGGCCATCAGGTAACCGGTTGACCGCGCCGAAGTCGAGGATCCCGAGCCGGCCGTCGGGCAGCATCCGAAAGTTCCCGGGATGTGGGTCGGCATGCAGCAAACCGGCCCTTTGGGGCCCCGCCAGCAGAAACTCCAGGTAACGGGTGGCAGCGGCGTCGCGATCCTTCTGGGAACCAGTCGCGATGATCGTCGACAAGGGGGTCCCGTCGAGCCATTCGCTGACGATCACGTTGCCCTTGTGGTGGACCACGTCAGGGATGGCGAACTCAGGGTCGCCAGCGAAGGCCGCAGCAAAAGCCTTCTGGGACTTGGCCTCCAGTCCGTAGTCCAGCTCCTCGGCCACCCGGCTTTTCAGCTCATCGAGGATCGGTTTGATGTCCAGTCCCGGGATCCAGACTGCGGCAAGGCGAGCCACCCGTGACACCTGGTTGAGATCGCTGATGAGTGCCTGGCCGGCACCGGGGTACTGCAGCTTGACGGCCACGTGACGGCCGTCCTTCCAAACGGCACGGTGCACCTGGCCGATCGACGCCGCGGCTGCAGGTTTGTCGTCGAACGAGAGAAACTTCTGCCTCCAGCGCGGCCCTAGCTCTGCGATCAGCACGGCGTGGACGATCGAGGCGGGCATCGGCGGCGCGGCATCCTGCAGCTTGGTCAACGTTGCGCGGTATGGCCCGGCAAGATCCTCGGGCATGGCTGCCTCGAAGATTGACAGTGCCTGGCCGAACTTCATCGCCCCACCTTTCAGCTCGCCCAAGACTTTGAAGAGCTGATCAGCGGTGCGAGCCTGGACCTCCGCGGCCACGAGCTCGGCTGACCTTCCGCCGACTCGCCTGCCCAGCCCCATCGCGGTGCGGCCGGCGAGCCCCAGCGGCAACGCCGCGAGCTTGACCGTGCGCATCGCTGCCCTGCGGGGGAGTTCGCTCACCCGGCCATTGTCGCGTGCCAAGCTGTGCACTAGCAAAGTGGATGGCGAAAACCCATGCCGGCTGAGGATCACCGGCCACGGCAGTGAGAGCTCGAGGCAGAGATCACCCGGCACCGGCTGCCAATCAGGCGCGTGTGCGCGCTCATTGCCGCGACCCCGATGGTCATGGCGGTCAACGTGCTTTCGGGATTGACTGATGCGCCGGGACGCAGCGGCCGGCACAGAGCTGGGAAAACAACGTGGGCCAGGCAGCATCCCTGTCGCAGCGGTGCAGATCCAGCCAGGAAAGCCATGGCTCCGAGCCCCCGTTGATCAGCGGGCCGACCTGTGCCCGGTGAGTCTGTACCACCACCGGTGTGCCGCGTCGCAGCCATGGCTTGCCCTCGTCCGGCGTGGACCGCCCCCACCGCGGACCGCAGGACAAGATCAGGGTTGGCAGGTGAATGCGAAGCCGCGCCGAAGGTGGTCTGCCTCGCACCGCCCCGAAGCCCCCGCACCTCCAGGTCCAGCGTGTTCACGCCTTTGCTCCGGTGCTGACCTGAGCGACACGCCAACCTGCAGCAGATCTTCGTTGAGCATAAGGCAGGCCGGACCTGCCCGCTGACGGGGTATCTGGCGGCGCGCAGCTGTCGGTGCTGCCTGTTGAGGCGGGAACCAGCCAGCCACTTCTTGTGGCCTATGAGACCGGACCACCCGGAAAGGGGCGCTCTACGAGCGTTGTGAGTCAACGCTGTCGTAGAAAGGGGCGGCACCCAGGCATGACATGAGAAGGGGCGGCACCGAAGCATGATGCTTTGGTGCCGCCCCTTGCGAGGTTCGGTGGCTAGTCAGGCCTTGCCGAGAATACGGTTGAGGTTCGTGCCACAGACGGGGCACTTGCCCTTGGCCATGCGGCGGCCGTTCGTCTCGACGACCTTGCCAGTGGCGTCTCGCTTCTCCTTGCACTTCACGCAGTAGAAGTCGCCCGTGTACGTTTCGCCGGTCTCTACAGACTCTGCCATTTGTCGATGTCTCCTGTTTCGTTCCAACCGCTGTGTGCGGCACCGGACTCGTGTCACCCTAGACCAGGCTGAGCACAACTGAGTGCATTGGAGCGTGTTTCTTGTGCTCAAGTTCGGCTGGTCCATTTTCGCCCCATGGGCGGGACGAGCCAGGCGAAGGGGCGAAATGCCCCCGGATGACGACCTGAGGCCTTCGGCTGGGACGGGTCCGGGTGTCTCCGCGCCCGAGTCTTCATGTCGGGCATAACCCAACTCTTGAGCGCGAAACGATGTGATTTGTCAGACTCTTGGCCTAGATTCTCTAGGTGGACACGGATGAGATCGAGGTCAGGCGCAGCCGGCAGAGACGCCGGACGGTCAGTGCCTATCGCGAGGGCGGCCGGACGATCGTGCTCATCCCGGCGCGGTTCTCCGCTGACGAGGAGCGAACGTGGGTCGACGCGATGATCCTCAGACTGGCTGCCGGGGACAAACGTCGCCGGCCCAGCGACGAGCAGCTTTTGGTGCGCGCCGCTGACCTGTCCCGGCGATTTCTGGGCGGCCTGGCCAAGCCGGTCAGCATCACCTGGGTCACCAACCAGAACTCCCGGTGGGGGTCCTGCACACCGGCCGACGGGACGATCCGCATCTCGGCGCGGGTCAAGGGAATGCCTTCGTGGGTGCTCGACTACGTGATCCTGCACGAGCTGACGCATCTGCTTCAGCCCGGCCACGGTGGTGAGTTCTGGTCACTGCTGGAGTCCTACCCGCGCACGGAGCGGGCGCGAGGCTATCTGGAGGGCGTCGCGGCCACGGCCGGTCTCCGGTGGCCCGATGACCTCACTGACGACTTGAGCGATGACGGCGCCGGAGCCTGACTAGGGTTTGCCTGATTCACCTTCGTTGCCCGAGCCACCTTCGGAGAGCATGGCGTCCAGCGCCGCGTCCATCTCGTCCTGGGTCCCCCTGGACAAGAACCGGTCCACATACCCGAGCGGGTCGTCAAGGTCGGCCGCGGTGGGAGCCACGTCGGGGTGTTCCCAGGCACTGTCGCGCGCCGTGGCGCCGCCCCTTGACTCCAGCGCCGCCCAGAGGTTGGCCGCGTCGCGAAACCGGCGGGGGTGTAGCTCAAGGCCGACCAGCTGGCTGAATATCTGCCCGGCAGGGCCGGCGGTGGCGCGTTGCCGCCTGACCGCCTCATTCAAGGCAGCCGGGTGGGGTAGGTGCTTGCTGGTGGCGCGGTCGGCGACGACAGTCACCCAGCCCTCCACCAGAGCGAGGTACGTCTCGAGCTGGATCAACGCCAGTCGCTGCGCCGGGCTGGGCTCGGGGGTGAACAACGAGTTGGTCAACGCCGACTGCATGGCGTCGGGGTCGGACGGGTCTATCGACTGAAGGGCTGACTCGATTCCCTCGGTGTCGATGCTGATGTCGCGGGCGTAGGCCTGGACGGCGGCAACGAGCTGTGGACCGAGCCAGGCGACCTCAGCGAACAGCCGCACGCGTGCGGCTTCGCGTACCGCGAGATACAGGCGCACCTCGCTGAGTTCGACCTCGAGCCCCTCTGCGAAGGTCGCGATGTTGGCCGGCAGCAGTGCGACGCCGTGGCCGGGCACGAGCGGGAGCCCGACATCGGTCCCGCTGACCAGGGACCCGGCGAGCGCGCCCACGGCCTGACCCACCTGAACGCCGAACATCGTCCCGCTCATCTGCGCCAGCATCGGTTCCACCTGGCCCATGAGTGCGCTGGGATCCAGGCCTGCAGGCAGCCCTGGTATCGCGGTGGGCTCTTCGCCCGACCCGAGCTGACCCATCTGAGAGCGCATGGCGGCCACCACGGCCGTGCTCACCCCGGCAGCGACCGGCTCTACGAGCTCACGCCACATGGGCATCGTCTGGTCGACCCACTCGGCACGGCTCCAGGCGTGGACGGCGCCGGCGGGGGCCGGCAGGTCGGTCACGGCGTCGATCCAGAGGTGGGCGACTTCTACGGCCTGCTCGATCTCGCGGCGAGCGACATCACCAACGGTCGAGTCACCTTCTGCAGCAACGGACTTGCGAGCGACGTCGGTGGCGAGCTCGACATTGAACGGCTCAGTGTGGTCGCCGGAGAGCATGGACTTGAGCTGGGCTCCGATGATGGCCATGGTGCCGGGGTCCATCTTGTCGATGCCCATGGCAGCCAGCGCCTTGGCCACCTCGGGGTTGTCAGCTGAGCCAAGGATCGAGGCGAGCAGCGCCGCGAAGTCCGGCTCATCCGGCTCGTCGGGGTTGGCTGGCCCTTGTTGGGGATGATCAGACACGCGGGACTCCTTGATCTCCTGAGAAGATGATCTCTCAATAGATAAACATGAGGAGGTCCCAGTGAGTTCCCCCAGGGTACGGATTCGTTCCCGGCGAACAACGATGACCGTCGCAGTAACCGGTGCGGCGACACCGGTGGGCGATCGCATCGCGCGTGCGCTGCTGGCGCGTTCCGCTGCTGGGAGTGCCATTGGCACCGTGGTAGGGCTTGGTACCGAGCGTGGGAGTGCCGACGGGGTGCACTGGCGATTGGCTGACCTGGACTCTCCCGAGCTGGCCGGGTGTCTGCGCGGTGTCGACACCCTCGTCCACGTGGCGGCCAGCACGAACCTGTCGGCTGACCTCAAAATGAGTGCTCGGACCCGCCGCGAATGGGCTATACGCCAGATCCAGACTGTGGTGATCTCGGCTGCGGCCGCTGGCGTCGCGCGCCTGGTCGTCGTCACGAGCGCCATGACCTATGGCGCGTCACCGGCAAACGCCGTGCCGTTGCCCGAAGACGCACCCCTGGCTGCCGACCCTGATGAGGGAATGGTTGGTGACCTATTGGCTGTTGAGCAGATCCTGCGGGCTGCAGGCGAGGTCCACCCCGGCCTGGCCATCACCGTGGTGCGTCCGGCAGCCCTGGTCGGTACCGGCATTGACACCATCATTACCCGGCACTTCGAGGCGCCCCGTCTGCTGACGGTCAAAGGAGGTTCCCCGGCGTGGCAGTTCTGTCATGTGGAGGATCTTGCGAACGCGCTGGTCACCACCGTCGAACTGGGTCTTGGGCCTGTGGTCACGGTGGGGTCGCAGGGCTGGATGACGCAGGCGGAGGTCGAGTCGGCCAGCGGGATGCTTCGGGTCGAGCTCAGTGAGAGCATGGCCTTGGGGATTGGCCAGCGGCTGCACCGAGTGGGCATACTGCCGTTTCCGGCAAGCGATCTGGCCTACGCGGTTTACCCGTGGGCCATCTCGTCTGCGACGCTGGGAGAGGCAGGTTGGCAACCGGCATACGACAATGTGACCTGCCTGGGTGTGCTCATCGAGAGCATCAGAGGCCACCATGGCATGGCCGCTCGCAGGCTTGACCGTAAGGACGCGGCGCTTGGCGCAGCGAGTGCAGCAGTGGCACTTGTGGGCACCGCCGCCATCATGCGACGACGTCGTCGCAAGGGAGTTGGAACATGAGCCGAACCATCAGCGGCCTCGGCGGGACCGGAGTCGGCGCGGAGGCCGTGCTCGCGGACATCCGCGAGTCCCCGCTGTCTGTCGATGAGGTGCTCGATGCTGTTCGGCACCCTCGAGCCGGAGGGATTGCCACCTTCATCGGCGTCGTGCGCGAGCGTGACCACAGCCGCAGCGTCGAGGCGTTGGACTACACGTCCCACCCGAGCGCCCCGCAGGTGCTGCGGGAGCTCGCCGAGCGTGTGGCCACCGCAGGAGAGGTCATTCGCGTCGCGGTGGTGCACCGTGTCGGTCACCTCGAGATCGGAGATATCGCGGTCGTTGTCGCCGTCAGTGCAGTGCACCGTGGCGCTGCGCTGGACGTATGCCGTGAGCTGATCGACGCCGTGAAAGCCACGGTCCCGATCTGGAAGCACCAGGTCTTTGATGACGGCAGCGATGAATGGGTGGGTACGCCGTGATCGACACCGAAGGCCCGCCCGTGGTCACTGCCAGACAACCCGGCACGGGTCTGGGCAGGCGGGCGAGTATGGGGCTCATCGCGATGTTCGTCGGGATCGCCCTGGGCGCCGTCATGGGCATGGTCCATCTGCCATATGCCATCCTCCAGCCCGGTCCGGTCACCAACACTTTGGGTAAGGGTCCCAGCGGCTCGCCGCTGATCACGGTCGCGGGCAGGTCGACCTACCCCACAACCGGAGCTCTGGACTTCACCACGGTCGCGGTGCTGGGCGGCCCGACGAACCCGGTCAATGGCTGGGAGTGGCTCAGCGCCCAGCTCGACCACACCAACACGGTGGTGCCCGAGGATGAACTGTTCCCCAAGGGTGTGACAAGCAAACAGGTTGACCACGAGGGCGCAGCCGAGATGGCCGACTCGCAGCAGGAGGCGATTGCCGTCGCCCTGCGGGCGCTGGGCCAGACGGTTCCTGAAGTCGTCTCCATCGGTTCTCTGACGAAGGACTCGCCGGCCCAGGGGGTCCTGCTGGCCGATGACGTCGTGGTTTCGATCGACGGCAAGACGATCACTAACCCTGACTCGGTCCGTGCGGCCATCCGCGCGCACAAGCCGGGCGAGAGCGCCGTGTTCAAGGTGCGCAGGAAAGGCAAGGAACAGGTGCTCACCGTCAAGACCGCCAACGTAGCGGGCCATGCGGTGGTGGGAATCCTTCTGCGAACTGAGTTCGTCTTCCCGACCAAGGTCAGCATCAACGCTGGCGATGTCGGCGGACCGTCCGCGGGGCTGATGTTCTCCCTCGCTGTCTACGACAAGCTCACGCCCGGCTCTCTCACCGGAGGCGCCAACATCGCCGGCACCGGGACGATCGACTCTGCAGGCAACGTCGGGCCGATCGGTGGAATCCAGCAGAAGCTGGTGGGTGCCAAGAGGGGCGGAGCCATGTGGTTCCTTGCTCCGGCGGACAACTGCAACGAGGTCATGGGCCACATCCCCGACGGGCTGAGGGTCGTCAAGGTCGCGACGTTCAACCAGTCGCGCGATGCCGTCGAGCTAATCGCAGCCAAGCGCGGGGCGTCGCTGCCGACCTGCAGGTAGGCACCAACAAGCACGCACACGGGTATACCGGCTTGTTGGCCGTGGTGCCGCTGGTCCATCTAGCGTCGGTCAGTCCTGCAACGTGGCGCTGAGCGCTTGCACCAGACCGGGCGCGATGTCGGGTCCGGAGGCGACCTTGTCATCGGTGTCGTGATCGCGTTGGCGCAGCAGACAGGCGGACTCGCCGTCGCGCAGCACCGCCACGAGCAGTCGAACGTCTTTGCGGTCAGGGTGGGCGGCCAGGGCCTCGGCCGCCTGGTCGGGGTTCTCGGGCAGGTCGCGCTCGGCCTCCGGCGGCACCACCAGCCGTTCGACAGCCAATGCCACACCGTCGACCTCCTGCGGCCAGGCGAGCTGGGCAAGGAGGGACTCCAGGGATGAGGTGTTGGGCAGGCCCTCCTGCTCGATCGCGGTGAGCCCCTCTTCCTCGCCCTGACCGAGCTGGGTTTGCAGGTGCGGCTCCCGGTCGAGTAGCCCGGCGGTCCTGACCAGGGCGAACAGTCGGGGCGGCTGGTCCCAGCCGGCTGCGGCAACATGGCGTTCGGTCTCGAGGGCGGACGTCACAAGGGGACTGAAGATCGGCTGGAAGGCGCTGGTCACAGCTCAATGTTGCCGCATCGTCATGTCTTGACGGGAACCGGACCGTGAGTGGGTAAGTTGGACTACCCAGGAGGTCGCGCAATTCCTGCGCGGCAACGGTGAGATCGGGCGATGTCTTGAGTCAAGGTAACTGGTTTGGCGGTTCGGGCGACGGGGGATCTGGTGGACCCCGGGGCGGTTCCGGCGGGTTCGGATCCGGTCGCATGGGAGGTGGCGCCGCAAGGCCCTCCATGCCGCAGTTCTCGCTGCGCCGCAGAGGTCCGCTCGTCCCGACTCTGGTCATCCTGGGCATCCTCATCCTGGTCGTCACCCTTGCGGCGCAGCTGTGGACCGATGTGCTCTGGTACGACAGTGTCGGCTTCACCAAGGTCTTCTGGGTTGAGCTGTGGACCAAGATCGGGCTCTTTGTGGTGTGTGGTCTGCTCACCGCCGCCGTCGTCGCTTCCAGCCTGCTGATCGGTTACCGCACGCGTCCGGTCTATCCACCGGTCTCCGAAGAGCAGCAGAACCTTGACCACTACCGCGAGCTTCTCGAGCCACTGCGCAAGCTGGCAACCATCG
>Ga0209484_10000283_pt1 | contig 11749 bp, 8 predicted proteins | sample NGEPer16B_FD_185493 | JGI IMG/M metagenome (GOLD analysis project Ga0209484, IMG submission 185493) | Arctic peat soil microbial communities from the Barrow Environmental Observatory site, Barrow, Alaska, USA - NGEE Permafrost159B-16B... | ecosystem: Environmental > Terrestrial > Soil > Wetlands... | reverse complement strand
TGAATTTGGATTGGTTTAACCGTAATATTACTTTTTTCAAAGTATTTTACCAGTTAATTATAATCCTTGGGAATTTAAGCGGATACCATCTTTCCCGAGCGTAATCAGACGTTTTTTGTAGAGTGAACCGACTGCCTGTTTAAAGGTCTTTTTGCTGATTCCGAATACCCTGTATACTTCCTCTGCTTCACTTTTGTCAGAAACGGCAATAAAGCCACCCGCTTTGTTCAGTTCATCTAAAATCATCTGAGCAATTGGATCCACTTTAACATATCCAAGCGGTTGCAACGAGAGATCAATTTTATTATCTGTTCTTATTTTTTTAATATATCCCTTCATCTTTAAACCCTTTGCGAGTTGTTCGAAAACTTCGTTCTCGTAAAGAATTCCCCAATGCAGGTTATTCACTATCGCCTTGTAACCAAGTTCGGTTTCGCTTTCAATAACAAGGTCAACTTCCTGCCCAACTACATACTCAGGCACCGTCTTGTCTAAAAACTTATTCAATTTAGCGGAAGCAACAATCCGCTTGCTTTCCTCGTCAACATGGATATAAACCAGGTACGATCTTCCCTCTATCATTGTCGCCTTTTGTTCCCGAAAAGGTACGAGCAGATCTTTCATAATACCCCAGTCGAGAAACGTGCCTATTTTATTGACTGATTTTACGCGGAGCATGGCAAATTCGCCCACCTGGGCATAAGGTTTTTCGGTTGTCGCAATCGGGCGGTCTTCCGAATCGAGGTAAAGAAAGATATCGACCATATCGCCGGGCTGACAGTCTTTGGGAACGTATCTTATCGGCATTAATATTTCACCTTCACTCTCACCGTCGAGGTAAACCCCGAAATCGACCTCCTTAAGTACCTTAAGGGTATTGTATTTACCTATATTAACCACTTCTCTTTATTTTAGAATGTAAAGGTAGAACAAAAAACTGTTATAGGAACATCTGCTTCAATTCGCTCAAACGGCCGGAAAAAGATTCCTTCTTTCAAAATCACTCACTGAATCCGAAGAAAATCAATACATTTAAACCCTGATTATGCAGCAATATTATTAATTTATGTATCTAATTATTAACACAATATGAGAATGAAGATTGCACGCACATTGATGATGATCTCATTAATCATCTTATTATGCAGTTGGGGAAATAAAGGTCATCAAAAAATAAACGGATCTGCACCGCAATTTTTTCCTGCGAGGCTTAATAATTTTAATGGCTGGTCAGCAAAACTTTCAGAACATGGTTCGGATGCGGATGATCGCAAAAAAGATGATCGAACGGAAGGGGTGAAGCATTACATCGACATTGATGCTTACAAGGATTTTGTCGAAATGCACAAGATCACCGAAAATAAAGACGCGGCATTTAAATTGTATGGGAGTAAATTTATCCTGAAAAACGGGACCCTTCCATGGGTTACAGATTCCACATACCATGTACTTGTTCAGCAATTCAAATCAAAGGAGTGGTCGAAGGCCTTGCTGACCGCTGCCGATCTTGGTCATTATGTCGGCGACGGACATATGCCGTTGCATCTTACACTTAATTACGATGGGAAATTTACCGATCAGACCGGTATTCACAGCCGTTACGAATCGAAGATGATCAACAAATACATTGATGAGATCACTGTTAAAAAATCACCAATTCATAAAGTAAAAGATGTAAATCGTTATGTATTCGATTATATCTATGCCAATTACCAGTACAAAGATTCCCTTTTAAATGCAGACAAGCTGGCATTCGAAACTGCAAACCACGAGTACAATGATCTCTATTACGCTACGCTCTGGAAACAGACGCAGGGATTTACCCGGAAAATGATCGCCGGATCTTCAAAATCACTTGCAGAACTAATCAGGATGGCATGGCTTGAATCCGGAAGACCACGATTGCCCCGTAATATCACTTTTCAGGAGGCATCTCAAAATTAACACAGATGAATCGTCGTTTCGAATACGATGATCCCAAACACAAAAAGCAGATTTCCACGGATCAATTATTCCGTAGAAATCTGCTTTTCAGATTTATGTAATCCTTTTTAAATCCGCGTAATCTGAGTTTCAGAAATAATCAGGGTCAGTTTTCTTGGCTGTTGCAGCTGCGGTAACAAAGTATTTATCGAGCTGGGTCAGCAACATTTCGATAAAATGGCCATGGTATGCGCTGTAAAGTGAAGCGGTCATTGGAGCATCGTTTGTTCCAAGAATTCCAAATTTCAGTTCTCCATCACCCACTTCAGGACGAAGCCATGCCCTGTTGATCCATCTGTCAGATGTATTCGTAAAATCGTTGCTTGCGTCATACGACCATAGTTCAACTCTTTTATCGTCGATCGCCCTCTTAATTTCATTCAATAACCCTTCCGGGTTTTCTGTTTTGACAATGATTGCCATATACTTATATATTTAATTAACGTTAAAGCACACTCAGATCATAACCCAATAAAGTCATGATGATAATTGCAAGACCAACTACAATCCGGTAATATCCAAAAGCCTTAAAACCGTACTTAGTCAGGAACGAAATGAAAAATTTAATAGCAGCTATTGCTACCAAAAAAGCGACGACATTACCAATCAGTAATGCCACGAGATTGTCGGTTAACATAGCGGCACCTTGAGGATCCATGATTAATTTAAGCAATTTATATCCCCCCGCCGCAGCCATTGTAGGCACTGCCAGAAAGAAAGAAAATTCTGCCGCATTTTTCCGTGTGAGTTTTGTTGACATTCCGCCAACGATCGTTGCCATTGAACGCGAAACACCTGGAATCATTGCAATACATTGAAAGAAACCTATTTTCAAAGCTCGTTTCCAACCCATTTCCTGATCTTTGTCGGGATAATCGAACCATTTATCGACAAACAACATAAATACGCCCCCTAATACAAGCGTCACGGCTACGACCATTACATTTTCGAGTAAACTATCAATCTTTTCGCTTAATAAGAAGCCAATCACCAAAGCGGGAAGAACCGCAATCAATAATTTCCAGTAAAAGTCCCATGTTTGGAAAAAGCGCTTCCAATAAAGCACGATCACCGATAAAATAGCGCCAAACTGAATATTAACCGTAAAAGCTTTGACAAATTCGGTGCTTTCCATTGCCAGTATTTTTTGTGCAATAATCATATGCCCTGTTGATGAAACCGGCAAAAACTCGGTCAATCCCTCTACGATTGAAATTATAATATTTTGAAATAAGGTCATCTCCAGCTATATTATTAAAAATATGAACTTAATTTTAAGAAGATGCAAACTTAATAACCTTTTTTCATTTAAAAAGCATTCCGGACTTCCGAACGGACAAATCATAACAAAATAATGGGTCCAACTAAAAGGCGTAAAAAAAACGTCCCTCCCAAATAGATCATCTGTCTTCCAATCCAAAAAAATAATATAAAGCGTATTGAATATGCCTGTTAACAAAAAAGACTGCCCGGTTTCGGGCAGTCTTTAAATAAGTCATCAATCCAAAGATCAATAATATCCGGGGTTTTGCATCTCTGCCATTGGAGGCTGAGGAGACAAACGGTCGGTATATGTATTTGGAATTGGTCTGAGTTTGTGGAAATCTTTAACAGCAAAAGCATCAGGATTATAAAGTTTTGCACGGGCAATCAAAGTCCCGGTGCGGGCTAAATCTTCCCAGCGATTTAATTCACCATACAATTCACGGGCTCTTTCCTCCAACATCCAGTCTACAAATGCATCAAATCCTGCACCTGAAGGTAATGCTGGTTTTACAACATCTGCCTGTGTAACCTGCATACTGGCTACCGTTGGTGTTGTTACATTGACTCCTCCGTCAAGCGTGAAAATCTGCTTCGGTTTTTGTTCTCCGGCGGCATAAGCAGCACGTGTCCGGACGATATTAATGTATTTAAGTGCATTTGTCCAGTCACCTTTACGGCCATAAGCTTCTCCCGCAATCAGGTAAGTATCGGCTAAACGCATCCGATGAAAGTTACGGGAACCAGCCTGGTAGTTGATATCCGGTCTTTGATCGTCGAGCCATTTAAGCAATGTCGGGAAGTTATTTACATCGTTTTTATCCACTGGTATAAGCAAATAAGGAGACTTAGCGATATCAGTCAGCATCTGACGGTAGGCTACATCATCCAGCTTTGTTTGCTTCGGGGTAGTAGTTGTATAATAACTAAGAGCACCATAATATTTCGAAGAGATATAGATAGCGGTATCACCCGGTTTGAATTTTGGTTTGCCAACCAATTCAGCAGGAGTTGTGTAAATCACATCCGTTTTTACCTCTGAATTCGAAACAGGGTCGATGTAATAGTATTTATCCTTCCAAACATTCGTCGCAGCAGTGGTCGCATTATTCGAAATGTAATTCCATTTGAAGGTTTTATAAAAACGTGAATCGTTCAAATGATCCCAAAGTTTAGTGACCACGAGAGGATTGACACGCGTGCGTTTAAATGGGCGACCATTGGGTTGATCACGGATCATACCTGCTTTTATATCATACTGCATTAAAAAATACAGGTGTAATTGATTTCCTCCATCTGAAGTTGAGCTTCCTGCACCACTAAAAAGTGCATCTTTTGTGTACTCAACATCCCAGATAATTTCTTTGGAAACCTTTTGATTGTTTTGATCAAAAATACTCGAAAAATTGTTTTCCAATGAAAACTTTCCTGAATCAATCACCTTAACTGCATAGAATGCTGCACTGTCCATGTCGGTTGCTTTGCCTCCACGTTCAGCAAGATCGGAACTGCCGCGTGTCAGATAAACCTTTGCCAGTAAATGTCCTGCAGCCCATTTGGTAGCACGACCACGGTCTGATTGCTGGTAAACGTCGGGTAAAACAGCATAAGCAGCAACAAGATCCGAAATTATTTGATTGTAAACGTCCTTAACCGGAGCCCTTTTAAAATCTGTAATTACTTCTGTAATATTACCCTTGATAACGAGCGGGACAGCACCATAATGCTGAACCAAATCGAAGTAATAGTAGGCACGCAGAAATTGTAGCTCTGCAGTCCGTTGCGTTTTCTGGTCAGCAGTCATATCAACAACATCCGGCATAATCATCAACGCCGTATTTGCGCGGGTTATTGCCTTGAAATTGTTGTTCCAGAATTTATTGATTACATCCTGACTTGGGTTCAACGAACTCTGGTATTTGTTGAACGGATCTTTGTTCCCCCCGTCAGCGCCTTCCCAGGTAAAATCGGTCCCATATTCATTCAGACAGTAATAGGCTTCCATATTTCCACCTGAGGTGCTATTGCTGCTCTGGTTATAGGAGCCACAGTACCAGCGCATGGCCTGATATACGCCTGTTACGGCAGCTTCCATCCCAACCTTTGTTGTGGGATAATCATAACCTACATTGGTATATTGTTCTTCCTTCAGGTAATTATTGCAGGCAGTAGCCGCAAATAAAACCAGGATTAATATAAAATAAGATATTCTTTTCATATCGCTTTGTATAATTTACGTTTTAAGAGTCAGATTACAAACTCATATTAATACCGAACATAAATGTACGAGGTGCCGGAACATTAAAATTCGCACCGCTTTCAGGGTCTGTACCCGGAAATTTGGTGATGCAGAATCCATTCTGAACAGATACATACAATCTTAGCTTTGTAATACCAACTTTTTTAATCAAAAATTTTGGTAGTGTATAACCAAATGTTACATCACTTAAGCGTATAAATGAAGCTTCAAAATAATTCAAAGAACTCCTGTAGGCCGGATTCTCAATTCCATTGTTCGGCCTTGGCGCCTCATTACTTCCATTACTTGCAGTTGCATTTCCGGAGGCATCGTATTCTGTAACTTTCCAGTAGTTTACTTTAATACTGTTGTATCGGCCATTAAAACTCAAACCACGGTCATAGTTCAGCATATTTCCATAAGAGCCATTCAATGAGAAATTAAAATCAAAGTCCTTATAGTTGATATAGTTCGCTATATTGGCAGTAAATGTCGGACGTTGTGTTCCAATGATCACACGGTCAGCTTCAGTGATTTTATAGTCACCATTGGTATCCTGAATTTTAATATCACCAGGTTTGAATGCTGTACCATATTTAGCCATTTCAGTTTCTTCACCCAATTGCCATATTCCTAATGCTTTATAGTCATAGTAAACAGACAATGGTTGTCCGATGAACCAGCTGTTACCAACATCGTCTTTTGTTCCGCCATATAACTCAACAATTTCCTCCTTGTTTCGGGCAAAGATAAAATCGGTACTCCAGCTAAAATCTTTTTTCTTAACGTTCTGGGTATTGATTGTAACCTCAATCCCTTTGTTACGGGTTTTACCAATGTTATAAACCACACTGTTGAATCCCGCTGTTTGAGGAAGTTGCCTGTCCATCAGCAAATCGGAAGTATTCTGCAAATAAACGTCGACAATACCATTGATGCGACCATTAAAGAGTCCGAAATCAACACCGGCGTTCCATGCTTTGGTGGTTTCCCATCCAAGGTTTGGATTTGGCATTTCGTTCTGATAAAAAGCCATCACATTGTTACTTCCATAATTATATCGCGCATAGTTGAGATTACCACCCGTTTTGTAAGGGTCAATGGCAGTATTGGCTGTTACACCAAATCCAACCCTGAATTTCAAGTTGCTTAATGCTTCAATTCCTTTCATAAATGATTCTTCACTTGCACGCCATGCAAACGCCGCAGATGGAAACATTACCCATTTATTACCTTCAGCCAGACGGGATGAACCATCATCACGAAGAGAAGCGGTCAGTAAATAACGGTCATTAAAGCTGTAATTGATACGTCCCATAAATGAAGCAAGCTGCCATTTTGTATAATTACTGGCCACACTTGAAATGGTTGGCGCACTTCCGACATTGTACCACAACTGTGTTTCATATGGAAGGTTCAATACATTGATTCGGTAAGACTCAAATTTTTCCTGTTGGATGGATTGGAGCATTGTAACACCAAAAGTATGTTTCTTGATGACTTTGTTCCAGAATAACAGATTTTCCCAGGTAAACATCGTGCGTGTATCTCCGCCATTCTCAGCGCGTGCGATACCTCCCTGACGATCTCCACTGCGTGATCCATAAAAACGCTGGTCATAGTATGGACCAATATCGAGTCCAAAGTTTGTACGGAATTTAAAGTCAAATGGTAATTTTATTTCAGCATAGTAACTACCCATAAACCTGTCTTTGCGATATTTGACCTTTGCGTTGTCAATATCGAGCAATGGATTCCATATTTGAGGATCATTTCCAGGACGGTTGAACATGACGCCATCTGCATTGTAAATATTGGCAAGGGGCGAAAGCCTGATCACATCATTGAACGCATTCGGACCATCGTTACGGTCGAAATGCGAGAATTGTGTCTGACCACCGATCGTTACTTTATCAGTAAGATTCCAGTCAAAATTTACACGGGCTGAATAGCGTGAGTAATCCTGTGTTTTCAGTAATCCTTTCTGATCGAAATAAGTTGCCGAAGCCATTACTTTCAACTTCTCAGTACCTCCACGAATACTCACTTCATGATTGGTAATTGTTCCTGTGCGCATCGCTTCCCCCAGCCAATCAGTCGTCTGTAAACGGTCGCCATGCCATGAACCATCTGGATCATATGCACTTTGCATCTTAAAGGCAATACCAGCCGGGTCGTTTTCCTGACCAACAGGTATCATTAGTTTATCTGTATCAAAAGTTGGAACAGCAGGCAATTTTCCTGCTTTACGATACGCTTCGCGTATAAAATCAACCCATTCAGGACCATTAAAAACGTCAACCATATTTGCAGCTTGTTGAACGCCGTAATAACTGTTGTAATCAACTACCGCTTTACCCTCTTTTCCTTTTTTGGTTGTAATCAATACAACGCCGTTGGCGCCACGAGCACCATAAATGGCAGTAGCAGAAGCATCTTTCAAAATGTCAATCGTTTCAATATCCGACTGGCTGATTTCGCTTAATCCAACAACCAATGGCATACCATCCACCACGTATAATGGGTCGTTGGTCGCCTTTAAGGAACGGTTACCACGAATCATTACAGTTGCATCAGCACCTGGTTTCGAATCTTTCTGTTGAATAACAACACCTGCCGCTTTTCCCTGCAATGCCTGAGCGGCACTGAAGCTGGCCTTTTCCATCAGCTTTGCATTACTGACAGATGAAACAGATCCTGTTAAATCTTTTTTCTTCACTGTACCATAACCAACAACGACAACCTGTTCGACGTTTAGGTTTTCTTCCTCCAGCACAACTTTTAATTGCGTTTTACCGTCCAGTTTAATCTCCTGCTGAATAAATCCAACAAAGGAGAAAACCAAAACGGCATTTGTATTTGGTACTTCAAGAGTAAATGCACCATCTATATTCGTGATTACTCCAACGGTTGTTCCTTTAAGAACGACATTTACACCAGGTATGGCTTGACCATCGGATTTTGAAGTAACTGTTCCTGTAACTTTAATACCTGCATTTGCCATCAATAGTTCGGGCGAACCATTGGTTCCTGGATGGACTTTAGCAGTAACCTGAAGAAATCCAAACAGGATAAAGAGTAAGGTCATCTTCATAATTAGTGCGGTTTTTTTCTTAAATAATTTTTTTTCCATAATTTTGTAACGTTTAAATAGTTCTACAATACAATGCTTTAGGTCTGGTTCAGACCACTGCTTCAATAAAAAAATCTTTCAGTTATTTGGCAAACATCGCCGTATATTCATTTTTTTTCGATTCCTTCTTCTGTAGAAAAATGTGTATCTCTGTTGTTCTCCTCCTTTCTTTGATAAATATTAATGTTCATATTTACATTTATATGATTGGTTAGTAACGCTTTAGTATTGATATTATATCGATCAGATGTAAACGTTTGCGCACACGGATATCAAACAAGACCTTTAGTATCGGGCTATAATTCTTTAAATTTTAAGTTGTATGGTTGAAATACTGTATTACAATTTATAAATCAATTCGGCTATTCTTTCAAAAAATTACTTTTTCCTAGAATTTCAATTAGTTGGTTCTGATTGTCTTTAAGAAAGCTGGTTTAGTTAGTTAATGTTATTCCCACTGCGGAAATGAACAATCAGCTAAAATTAAGTCTTAAATACATTTTTTAACACCGCAAATATATTGAAATAATTCAATTTAATTTCTGAGCCCATTTTTTTCTTTAAATTGTTTGTTTATGAAAGATGTAACAGATTTGTTATTAAAAATGTTTTGGTAACCAAATCTGGTTGCGTTATTGAAAAAGGATAGAGAGGTTTAGCATGTTTTGTAGGACAAAGGACCAGTTATGATTTCTTGTTTCTGAAAATGAGCGGATTAAATAAATTGAAGGAACAAAACAATTACGTATTTTTTATAATGAACGCTGTCGCCGTTATACGGCTGTTAATTTAGTCATTTGGTCTTCCTGTTTACCAAACTTTCAGTGCTCTGCACCTTTATCATTTAATAGCCGCATAGCGGTGACAGAGTTTACCAGCATTCATTCATTGAAAATATGACAACAAATAGGACTAATTACTTAAAGAAACTATTCTAAATATATAAATCCAACTTAGTAAAGGTAAAATGTCATATATCAACATTTCAAATTTGAGACCATTAAAAGTTATTTTTGCCACCAAATCACAAAAGCGCCAAATTCCACAAAATTAAAGTCTTGATTATAATCTTTGGTGAAATTTGGTGATCTGGAGCTTTGGTGGCAATCTTATTTGTTATTTTCAGGAGACCTTAAAGTTGAAAACAGGTCACCTATTTTATTCTCAACTCTCAAATAATCACCTGTATTGAGCCGATCTTGTAAAATCCGGCTTATGTAATTAATTAAAAACAATTTAATGTCGATCTTCATTAAATAATCTGTCGTTTTTATACCACTAAGCAAGTGCATAAAAAGGAAGTTCGTTTCCTTTATAACAGCATACCGGCAAAGAATCATACAATGCGTTCGTTCGAATTTAGTTTTTCTGTTCCGTAAGGAACTAAAGGTCGGTAGCAATATAAAAATAGATTGGTCTGTTGTCCCGTACAGGAAAATACAACATTTGGGAATTGACATTTCTACCGACCTGTTTTCCCTACTGGAAATTTTTAAACAATCTAAAATTATAAATAGAAATACGACATTCATTCATTCTTATTTTTTGTTTTCAGCGATGGCAGTTTGTAAGCGGTTGCATTTCCTCTTCTAATTTAAAATTTCAAAACAACCCCATTGTCTTTCAAACTCCCCAAAGTTTTATAAAACAAAATTCATCGAATCCTAAATTATCGAAAAAGATAAAGCCTCACAATAATATTCTACAAACAATTACTTTAAAAATGGGGTATTAATTTTTCGAACTAAAAAAATTAAATCCTCGAAACCCCCAGTAAATACTGGATATTAAGCCGTATTGAAAAATTATTTATCATTATTTTACTTTTTTTCGTAACATTAATTGATGAAATGAGTATTATTGAAATATACATTAATTATCTACAAACCGCTATTTTATTTCTTGAGTAATTAACCAATAAATTTTAAAGTTATGGCAAGTCGTTCAGAAATGGGCCATGCAAAAAATGTGGCCAACTTTGATGTTTTGATTGCGTTTATCCTGAGTTATCTTGATGTTTTCAAACCATCAAAGAGCTCTATCCAACTTACCTCGTTGCAGAAAGTTTCCCAAAACGCTAAAAATGCAATGAAAGTAGTAAATGACGCCTTTTCGGCTAAAAGCGGTGCAATTGCAGCGCGAAAAGTAGTATTCGCCCCTTTCAGCAAACTGATTACAAGGGTCATCAATTCGCTTGAATCAACAGACACCTCCAGTGTGGTTGACGATCAGGCCAGAACAATTGTCCGGAAACTGCAAGGATCAAGAGCTACTCCTAAAAAAACAGCAGAAGAAAAGAAAGTACTTGAAGCCGAAGGCAAGGTAGTTAATGAAAAATCAAGCGCACAGATGGGATTCGACGACCGCGTAGCCAATTTCGATAAGCTGATCAGCCTGTTAGCAAGTATATCACTTTATGCCCCTAATGAACCGGAGTTGCAAGTTGCCGGATTGATAGCACATTACAACGATTTAAAAACATTGAACGATGCCGTAGTCAACACCAACCAGGTTTATGATAATGCAATGCTTTTAAGACACGAAATTTTATATCAGGATAATACTGGCCTTGTCGATTTGGCATTGGATACAAAATCTTATATCAGATCGCTGTTTGGAGCCACCAGCCCGCAATACAGGCAAATTTCAAAATTAAGATTTCAAGTAATTAAGTAATAAATTCAAACTGATTCCCGGATTTTTTTAATATATAAGGTGTATCAATCAATTTTTAAACTGCGGTTACATTTTGTCAGCCGCAGTTTTTTTTATATCAATTGAGCTTGTCATTTAATGACCTGCCATGAACAAATGAATGGCTTACACTTTTGAATAACGACCAGCTATGAACAAATGACCGGCTTACACTTTTGAATAACGACCTGACATGAACAAATGACCGGCTTGCACTTTTGAATAACGTACTGACATGAACAAATGACCGGCTTGCACTTTTGAATAACGTACTGACATGAACAAATGACCGGCTTACACTTTTGAATAACGACCTGACATGAACAAATGACCGGCTTGCACTTTTGAATAACGTCCTGCTATGAACAAATGACCGGCTTATACTTTTGAATAATGACCTGCGAGATACAGGTACAGTGTAATGCAACTTATTAGGG
>Ga0209484_10000282_pt1 | contig 11766 bp, 10 predicted proteins | sample NGEPer16B_FD_185493 | JGI IMG/M metagenome (GOLD analysis project Ga0209484, IMG submission 185493) | Arctic peat soil microbial communities from the Barrow Environmental Observatory site, Barrow, Alaska, USA - NGEE Permafrost159B-16B... | ecosystem: Environmental > Terrestrial > Soil >... | reverse complement strand
CCCGAGCATCCCGCCTGCGCCGACGACCAGCCAGCGGCTCACGGGTTTGGTACCACGGTTGGGTTGGGCATGCAGCGAGGCTACCGGAAGCGGCGGCGGCCAGCCGGGGCCGGCAGCAACCATCGGGCACGATAGCCTGCCAAGCATGAAAGGAATCATCCTCGCCGGGGGCTCCGGGACAAGACTTCACCCCATCACCCGCGGAATCAGCAAGCAACTCATGCCGGTCTACGACAAACCGATGATCTACTACCCGCTGTCGACGCTACTGATGGCCGGCATCCGCGAGATCCTGATCATCACCACGCCGCAGGATCTTGCGCAGTTCAAACACCTCCTCGGAGACGGCTCCGCCTGGGGCATCAGCCTCTCGTACGCGGTGCAGCCCAGCCCCGATGGTCTGGCGCAGGCCTTCATCATCGGCGCCGACTTCATGGGCCAGGACGCGGTGGCGCTGGTACTGGGCGACAACATCTTCTACGGCACCGGGCTGGGCGCCTCGCTGCGCAGGCACACCGACCTCAAAGGTGGTCACGTGTTCGCCCACCACGTCTCCGAGCCGAGCGCTTATGGCGTGGTCGAGTTCGACCAGGACGGCACGGTGCTATCGATCGAGGAGAAACCGGCCCGGCCCAAGTCGAGCTACGCCGTCCCCGGGCTTTACTTCTACGACAACGACGTCATCCAGATCGCCGCGAACCTGGCGCCCAGCGCCCGCGGCGAGCTCGAGATCACCGGGATCAACGAGGACTATCTGTCGCGGGGGGAGCTGAGCGTCACCGTTCTGCCCCGTGGCACGGCGTGGTTCGACACCGGCACGTTCCAGGGTCTGCTGGAGGCCAGCCAGTTCGTCCACGTCGTGGAGGCCCGGCAGGGAAACAAGATCGGGTGTGTCGAGGAGATCGCCTGGCGCAACGGGTGGCTGAGCGATGCCGAGTTCTCCGACCTGGCCGATCCACTGGTCAAGAGCGGCTACGGGGTCTACATGCACTCCGTGCTGGCCGAGGCCAGGGCCCACACCTGATGGACATCAGAGCGCTGGACATCGCAGGCTCCTTCGAGATCACCCCGCGGCAGTTCTCCGATGACCGCGGCTTGTTCCTGGAGTCCTTCCGCGGCGACCGGCTCGCCGGCGCCATCGGGCACCGACTGGACGTCATCCAGACCAACGTGTCCGTGTCGTCGCGGGGAACGGTCCGCGGCGTGCACTTTGCCGACGTGCCACCGTCCCAGGCCAAGTACATCACCGCGCTATCGGGGTCCTTCATCGACTTCGTCATCGACATCAGGGTGGGCTCCCCGACGTTCGGCCAGTGGGAAAGCGTCCTGCTCGACACCGTCGACCGGCGCGCCGTCTACCTCGCCGAGGGCCTGGGCCACGCGATCTGCTCCCTGGAGGACGACTCCACGGTCATGTATCTGTGCTCTGCCACCTACGACCCGGCGCGCGAGCACGCCATCGACGCCCTGGACCCCCAGCTCGCCCTGGCCCTGCCTGAGGGGGTCACCCCGTTGCTGTCACCCAAGGACGCCGCGGCCCCCTCGTTGAGCCAGGCCGCCGCACAAGGACTACTCCCCCGGTATGACCAGTGCCTTCGCTACTATGCGGAGCTCACCTCAGGAGCAGTAGAGACTACCTGAGCGGCCCCGCAGCTGGCTTTGCGCGGGTTGGCGCAGCCTCAGCGCCCCAATCCCCTGCGACGCCCAGATCCGGGCGGCGATGTGGAAGAGCTGCGGCCGCCCGGAGCTCGCCGGTGTCATGGACCTGCACCCGGTCGCGCTCAGCGACCTGCTGGCCGTGAGCGGCCCGGCCACCCTGCCAGACGAGTCACAGATCAGCGGGGCCATCGCCGTCGACCATGGCGTCGCCGGGCAGATGGTTCATCCCGGCGCCAATCAGTGCCTCGATGAGACGAAACTCGTAGTCGTCGTCTATGGAGAATGCCTGCGACTCCGGGATCACGAATCCCCTGAACGTGCCTTCGTCGAACCAGCTCGTCTGCAGGCGCCGAACGAACTCGGATCGCCAGACGTAGAAGTTGCCGTTGATACGAAGGAAGGGCGCAACATCCTGGCGCCGCGTGATGCCGGCCGCTTCGGGGAACAGGCGCTCCAGGGCGCCTTCTGGTCCCACCCGCACTCCGACCCACAGCGGGTTGAAGACGGGCTCCGACACGGCAATAACACCATCGGCAGCCTCATCGAGCGGGTCACCAGAATGGAGCTGGCGTATGGCGCGCCCCAGGACCGATGGGTCGCGGCACGGACTGGTCGGCTCCATGAGGATGACCGCGTCGTACAGCTTCTGATCCTCACGCTCGGCATGTTCGAGAGCGTGACGGACGACAGCCGCCATCGGGGTGTCGTCGCGCGCAAGTTCCTGCGGACGAAGGAAGGGAACGTCCCCGCCCAGATCTTTTGCGACGGCAGCGATCTCGGGGTCGTCCGTGGAGACGATGGCACGGGTGACTTCTGGGATGAGCGTCGCACACCGAATCGTGTGGCCGATCAACGGAATGCCGCCAAGGAGCCGCAAGTTCTTGCCTGGCAGCCCCTTGGAACCACCGCGCGCGGGGATAATCGCAAGGACCTCAAAACTCAAGGTGACGGACCTCTCTTGTCAGCTGCGAGCGCGCTGTGCCGACGGTCTTGGGTGGGATCTCGGTGTATTCCGCGCCTGGGCATCCCTAGTATGACGTGTGTGCTGACCGATCCCAACGCGACCAGGGCGGGTTGCTGATGCTTCAGGTGCAGGCCGGAGACTGGATGCTCCTCGGCGCAGGCGGCCATGGTCGTAGCGTCGCCGACGTCATACAGCGGGCAGGCGGTCGTGTCGTCGCTGTCCAGGACCCCGGGCCCGAATCCGGGTGGTCCGTTCCGGCGGAGGCATCGCTGACCCGCGCCCTGGCCCGGTTCGGGGCCAGCTGCCAGGGGCGCGTGCTCGTCACCGTCGGCGAGAACCTGCTACGTGCTCGGATCTATGACGAGGCCGTGGCTGCTGGCGCCGCCCTGGGCACCTTGGTGGCCGTCACGGCGACGGCTTCGAGTCCCCCAGGGGGCAGCGCCGTCCTGTTGGAGCACTCGCACGTCGGTCCAGGTGCCGTCATCGCCGAAGGAGTCATCATCAACACCGCAGCTGTGGTCGAGCACGACGCCCAGATCGGCGCTTTTGCCCACATCGCACCTGGCGCGCGAGTTCTGGGAGGTGCCCGGGTAGGTCATGGCACGCTGATTGGTTCGGGCGCCGTGGTGCTGCCGGGGGTCGTCATCGGCGCGAACGTCGTCGTCGGCGCGTCAGCCGTCGTAACATCTAACGTGCCTGACGGTTGCGTAGTTGTTGGCGTGCCCGCTCGTATTGTCTCCCGCTGAGCGAGTGGCGCGTCGAAGGCAAGAGCCGAACAATCCACCCGAAACCCCGAACAAGGAGCACGAAATGCAACCCGTTCCGATCGCCGGTCACCTGGTGGGCGGCGAAACGCCGTTCGTGATCGCCGAAGTCGGCGTGAACCATGACGGGAGCGTGGACAAGGCTCATCTGCTCATCGATGTGGCGGCAACATCGGGCGCACAGGCGGTCAAGTTCCAGACGTTCTCACCCAAGGCCCTTGTTTCGGCCAACGCCGCGACGACTCCGTACCAGAAGCGTGCGGGTGCCACCCAGACTCAGGCAGAGCTGCTTGAGTCGTTGACCTTGCCGCGTGGCGCGTGGCTAGAGCTGGCTGAGCATGCCAATACTCGTGGCCTGATCTTCTTGTCCACTCCCTTTGACCTGGTCAGCGCGGATCTCCTGGTCGATCTCGGCGTGCCCGCCCTGAAGTCACCTTCTGGGGAGCTGACCAATCTGGCCTTTCTGAGGGCTCTGGCCGACTACGGGCTACCGCTGTTCGTATCTACCGGGATGGGTGAGGAGCGTGAGGTCGACGCCGCCGTCGCCGCCGTCGCCAAAGCCCCCGGACTCATCCTCTTCCACTGCGTGTCTGCCTATCCTGCGCCGCCCGAGGAGTGCAACCTGCGGGCGATCCCGTCGATGCAGGCACGATACGCGGTGCCCGTGGGATGGTCCGACCACACGCCCGGAGCGACCACAGCCGTGGTCTCGGCTGCGCTCGGCGCTCGAGTGTTCGAGAAGCACTTCACCCTCGACCGGAACGCACCAGGTCCCGACCATGCGGCCAGCGTCGAACCGGATGAACTCGGCGCGTACGTGCAGGCCGTGCGCGACGCGGTCAAGTCGCTCGGGGACGGTGTGAAGCGTCGGGTTGCCAGCGAACAAGAGAACAGCCCGCTGGTCAGGCGCGGTTGGCATGCCGCACATGACCTGCCGCTGGGCCATGTGCTGTGCGAGGGAGACCTGCTGGCCCTTCGGCCTGAGACGGCTATCTCCGTAGGACGGGACTTGGTCGGCATACGCCTGCGGCGGGGTGTGGCACAAGGCGATGCCCTCAATCCCGAAGATCTTGAGCCACCGCTTGCCGACGATCGATGAAGGTCATCGTATTCGTCGGCGGTCGGGCCGACCTGGGTCCACTCGCCCCGGTGATCGACTCGATGGCGCGGCGGCCGGGGTTCGACGTGAGGGTGGTGACCGCTTTGACCTTCGACGCAGCATCGCTTCGCGCCGAGCTGAGCGCACATGGGGTGGCAGCCGCTGTGCAGGTCGCCGCAGTCGGCCCGCTGCTTGATGGCGACCAGGCCGAGAACCTCGTTGCGTGCGGGGCTCGGGTATCCGAAGGCATCTCGGCGTGCCTGTCCGAGCAAGCCGATGTTCTCGTCGTACTCGGCGATCGCTGGGAGCTGCCCTTTGTGGTGATGCCGGCTGTGCTGTTCGGCGTCCCGGTGGTTCATCTGCATGGGGGCGAGGTGACCGAGGGCGCGATCGACGAACGAGTCCGTCATGCGGTGACCAAGCTCGCCGACGTGCACTGCGTCGCATCCAAGGACGCGGCCGCGCGACTTCGCCAGCTCGGTGAGGAGCCGGCGTCGATCCATGTCACCGGGGCGCCAGGGCTCGACCGCTATCGCAAGACGCATCCCGCGAGCGAGCGCGAGCTCGCCGCGATTCTGGGCCGCGCCGTTGCGCGACCGCTCGCGCTCTTCACCTACCATTCGGTGACCACCGAGCCAGTTGACGCCGTCGCGCAGAATGCGGCCGCAGCGCTGCGTGCGGCTGCGGGGGTCGCGTCGCAGGTCCTGGTGACCCACCCTGGGCCTGACTCCGGACGAGATGCCGTCCTGACGGCGATTACCGAAGTGGCCGCGCAGTTGGACAACGTTGTCGTGGTGCCGAGTCTGGGGAGTCGGTACCCGCCGATACTGGCTGCCTGCGACATCGTCGTCGGCAACTCCTCCAGTGGCGTCATCGAGGCGGCTGCGGTGGGGATCCCGGCGGTCGACATCGGCCGGCGGCAGACAGGTCGCCTGCGCGGGGCCAACGTCCTGCATGCCGAGGATGGGCTCACCCCGGTCGCTGACGCACTACGTCGAGGCCTCGATCCGAGTTTCGCGCGTTCATGGGGACACCTGATCAACCCGTATGGTGACGGGAAGGCTGCCGACGGTATAGCCGATGTGATCGCCTCAGCCGGTGGGCCGCCGCGACGCAAACGGTTCCTAGACACTGAGTTCCGCACGAGCAAGGAGTATCGATGACCATCAGAGAGCTCAACGAGTTCGTGGTCGGGGTGGCGGCGACTCTCGGAGATGCCATGCGGACGATGGACAAGTTCGGGCACGAAGTGGCCGTGCTCGTTGACGAGCAGGGAAAGCTCGCGGGAATCATCACCGACGGCGACGTCCGTCGTGCGTTCCTGGCCGGCGCGGGGCTGCAGACCGCCGCAGAGCAGGTCGCCTCCCCCGTGCCCACCGTGGTCCTGGAAGGGATGGGCCGAGCCCACGTGCTCGATGTCATGCGGGCCAAGCATCTCAACCAGATCCCGATCGTGGATGCCGAGGGCACGGTAGTCGGGTTGCACACCCTCTCGGCGGTCGTGGGGATCGAGCCTCGCCCCAACGCCGCGGTGATCATGGCAGGGGGACGCGGAGTCCGGCTGGGGGCTCTGACGCGCGACACCCCCAAACCCCTCGTGCCGGTCGCGGGGCGGCCGATTCTGGAGTGGATCGTCCTGAATCTGGTCGGCAGCGGTGTCAGCGACCTGTTCATCACGGTGAACTACCTTGCCCACCAGATCGAGGAGAAGCTTGGTGACGGCTCCCAGCTGGGCGCGCAGATCCACTACGTCCGGGAGAATCCAGAGACTCCTTTGGGGACTGCGGGTTCCCTGGCGCTGATTCCCAGGGACCAACTTCCTTTGGGGCCCCTGCTGGTCATGAACGCCGACCTCATGGTTCAGTTCGATGCCGGAGAGCTGATCGACGAACACGAGCAGAACGGTGCCGCGGTAACGATAGCCACGAGGCGGTACCGCCACGAGGTGCCGTTCGGTGTCGTCACCCGGAACACCAACGGCGACGTCGAGAGCCTCGCCGAGAAACCGGAGCTCGATGTGGAGGTGAATGCCGGCATCTACGTGGTGTCGCAAGAGGTGCTGAGTCTGGTCCCGGCGGGCCGAGCCAGTACGATGCCTGGGTTGATCGAGGCATGTATCGCGGCCGGCCACGAGGTCGGCGCATGGGCTATGGAGTCCGACTGGATCGACGTGGGTTCGCCTCGGGATCTGGCGAAGGCGAAAGGGCAGTTTTGAGCAATCCGGTTGTGAGCAATCCAGTTTTGAAGAGTCTCAGCGGAAAAACGGTACTTGTGACCGGCGCCGATGGGTTCATCGGCAGTCACCTGGTCGAGCGGTTGGCCGAAGAAGGCGCCAACGTGCGAGCAATGTGCCTGTACAACTCGAACGGCTCTGCCGGGTGGCTTGACGACTCGCCCGTGCTGCGCGACGGAAGCGTCGACGTCGTCCTCGGAGACGTCCGAGACCCGGAGTTCGTGCGGCGGGTGGTCTCCGGCGCCGATGTCGTGCTGCACCTCGCAGCGCTGATTGCCATTCCGTACTCCTACGAGGCTCCGCGCTCGTTCGTCGACACCAACGTGATGGGCACGCTCAACGTGCTGGAGGCTGTCCGTGCCGAGGGCACGCCGCAGCTGGTGAACACCTCGACGAGCGAGGTATACGGCACCCCTGAGACCGTGCCGATCGACGAGAGTCACCACCTGCGAGCGCAGTCCCCCTACAGCGCGACCAAGATCGCTGCCGACAAGCTGTGCGAGTCATATGCCCTCTCCTTCGAGACGCCCGTGACGATCCTGAGGCCCTTCAACACCTTCGGCCCGCGCCAGTCGATGCGCGCGGTCATCCCGACGATTCTGGCTCAGCTGATCGCTGGTGTGCGGGAGGTCAGCCTCGGCGCGGTGGATCCGCGTCGCGACTTCACCTTTGTCAGCGACACCTGCGACGGCTTCGTCCGCGCCGCGACCGCGGGCCTGGAACCGGGCTCGGTCGTCCAGCTGGGGACCGGACGGACGGTCTCGGTCAGGGAGGTCTTCGACATCTGTGCGAAGGTTGTCGGAGTCGAGGCAAGGATCATCACCGATGATCGTCGGATTCGTCCCGCCGGCTCTGAGGTCGAGATCCTTCAGTCAGACCCGAAGCGGGCCCTGGAGACCCTCGGGTGGCGCCCGAGCGTCAGCCTCGAGGAAGGCCTGGCGGCGACCGCCGAGTGGTTGCGGACACGAGTCGACAAGCACAGCGCACAGGAGTACCACCGATGAGCGACAACACGATGGTGCCCCTGGCCGTGCCTGCCATCGGCCCCCGCGAGATCGAGCTGGTCACTGAGGCCGTCACCTCGGGTTATGTCTCCTCGGTCGGTCCGTTCGTCACGCAGTTCGAGAACACGTTCGCCGAGACGGTCGGTGCGGGTTACGCGATCGCCTGTGCGACCGGGACCGCGGCCCTGCACGTCGCGCTGCGGGTGCTGGGCGTCGGGGCCGGAGACGAGGTGGCCGTCTCGGACTTCACGTTCGTCGGATCGGTGAACCCGATCGCCTACCAGGGAGCATCCCCGCTCTTCGTCGACAGTGAACCCACGACCTGGAACATGGACTCCTCCTTGCTGATCGAGCACCTCACCGAGCGGCTCTCCCGCGGCGAAGCGATGCCCAAAGCCGTCGAGGTCGTTCATGTGCTCGGCCAACCGGCGCAGGTGGACGACCTCTTGCAGTTCTGCGGGGAGCACGGCATCGCCGTGCTGGAGGATGCTGCCGAGTCGCTCGGCGCCAGGTGGTCGCAGGGCGCACTGGCCGGAACCCACACCGGCACCGCCGGGACGATCGGTGCGTTCTCGTTCAACGGGAACAAGATCGTGACAACCGGCGGTGGCGGCATGATCGTGACCGACGATGCCGCTCTGGCGGCCCGTGCCAGACACCTGACGACCCAGGCGAAGGTTCCGGCCGTCGGATACCTGCACGACGAGGTCGGGTACAACTATCGCCTGACCAATCTGTCCGCCGCCCTTGGTGTCGCCCAGCTCGAGCGGCTCGGTGAGTTTGTCGATCGCAAACGAGCCATTGCAGCGCGCTATGACGCGCAGCTGCCGGCCGTCGGGATCCAGACCCCCCCACGGGTCCCGGGACTGGACGCGACGTACTGGCTGTACTCCGCGCTGGTCCCTGTCGACATGGGAGCGCAGGGACGCGACCTACTCCTGAAGTACCTGAACTCTCACAACATCGGTGCCCGCGCCTTGTGGCGACCGCTGCATCAACAGCCTCCGTACCAGGACGCCCGCCGTCTTGGTGGGGCCGTGGCCACTGACCTCTTCGAGCGCGGGTTCTCGCTGCCGTGTTCCTACGAACTGACCGATGAGCAGCAGGATAGGGCTATCGACGCTGTGAAGTCGTTCTTCGGGACCAGTCGTTAGCATCGGAACGGGAAGTGCCAGCCGAGAGGTTCTCGGCCGTGGTTCCATCTACACACTGGCCACCGCAGCACCAATGTTGGCAGGGGTGGTTCTTCTGCCTGCGCTGACTCGTTTGCTCAGCCAGACGTCCTACGGGCTCGTGGCAGTGGCGCTCATTGTCATTCAGTTTGGAACCATCCTGATGGGCCTGGGACTGTCGCTGTCAATCGTGCGGCATGCGATTCTTGAGGAGTCGGGTTTGCCCGGCGCCCGCGGTCTGGTCATCTCGTCATTGCTGACGGCCGGTGTGATCTGCGCACTCGGCCTGCTTACTGGGCAATGGTGGAGCGGGATCCTGCTGGGTCAGCCATGGGTGCCGGCCCTGGGCCTGGCGGTTCTGGCGGCAGCAGCCGCTGCGGTCGTGGCGAACGTTCAGGCGCTGTTCCGGGCCGAGGACCGGGCCTGGTGGTTTGTCGCGCTGGCAGCAGCGGGCACGTTGCTCGGGCCACTGGCCGGCATCCTCATCATGCTCACCACGGAGAGAAGCCCCCGCGCCTACCTTGTCGGGTTGACACTGGCGTACCTGTGCGCCGCAGTGTTCGGCGTGGTCTTCGTCATGCGCAGCGGAGAAGTCCTCTACAGACGCAAGGAGCTGGGGCTCGCCCTGAAAGTCGGGCTGCCAACGATCCCCCATCAGCTGGCGCTTGCTCTGGCCACGGGAGCGATGGTCCTGATCGCGACCCATCGATACGGGCTCGGCGCCAGCGCGCAGCTGACGGTGGCGCTCTTCATCGGAATCGTACCGACGTACATCACGTCTGCCCTGAACAATGCCTGGGCTCCCCTGGTCATGCGCGCTCCCGCCTCCGAACGCGGTGAGACGATCAACACGACTGCTCTGGATATCGGCTGGGTCGCTGCCTGTGGTTCAAGTGTCGTGGCCCTCCTGGCGCCGTGGATCATCCAGATTGTGGCTCCGCCCTCTTACTCGGTCAGTGTGCTGGTTCCTGTTGTCGCTGCGGTCTCAACTGTGGCCGTCCTGTCCGTGACGTACCTTGCCAGCTCGCACCTTGTCTTTGTCTCCGGCAGAACCACCGGACTGGCGATCAGCACGCCGATCAGTCTGGCGCTCGGTGTCCTCACGGCAGTAGTTCTGGTGGGACCCCTGGGGTTGTTTGGTGCCAGCTCTGGCATCGTCGCCATGTACGTGTGTCTGGCCATCACCACGTGGATTCTGTCGAAGATGGTGTCCCCCGATCACTGGTCACCCAACGCGATGCTGCGACCCACCGCGCTGGCGCTGTGCGGCGCCCTCCTGGGCGGGCTGCTGCCCTTCGTCGGGGCGGGTGCGGCGCTGCGGGTCGGGCTGAGCCTGGCCGTGACCTTGTTTGGGGTGCGTACCCTTCGTGGGGCCATGCGCCTTGCCTGATCTGAGGCGCATGACTTGACGGCGAGCGCGGCCGGGCTGGCCGGGTCGCGGGCTGTGCTTCTGTAGTATTGGCCGGTGCGCAAACCGAGCAAGCGAGTCCTAGGGCTCGACGGTGTTCGGGGCATAGCGATCCTGCTCGTGGTCGCCGAGCACTACGGCACGAGCACCGCACACGGAACCTCGTGGTTCCGATACGGCGGCATCGTCGGGGTAACCCTCTTCTTCGTCCTGTCGGGATACCTGATCAGCAGGCTGCTGCTCGCTGAGAACACACGACGGGCAAAGATCGACTACCGGGCCTTCTACATGCGGCGAGCGCTCAGACTGCTGCCCGCCCTGCTGGCGTTCCTGCTGCTGACACCCCTGATCTACTGGGCGGTGGGTGACCCTCGCCTGCATCAGTTGCCCAAGTATGCCCTTGAGGTCTTGTTCTACGTGGGCGACTTCGTCCGGGCCGGCGGCGACAGTCTCGGCGCGTTTGACCACACCTGGTCGCTGTCGGTCGAGGAGCAGTTCTACTTTGTGTGGCCGGTCGTCATCAGCGGCGTTCTGGCCTGGGCCGCCTACACGAAGCGATCAGTCACGAAGATGATCTTCGCTCTGGCCATCCTGTCGCTGGCTTGGCGGCTGGTTGCGGCCCACCGGTTCGGGTTCACCCGGGTTTACTTCTCGCCCGACACGAACGCGTTCGCCCTGCTGTTCGGATGCGCCCTTGCTGCCTGGGATCGGGACCGGGTCAGGGCGATACGAGAGCACAGTGCCCTGGTGTGGGCCACTGTCATTGCGTTGGTTGCCTGCTCCGCGTTCCCCACCATCAACTTGTTGACCACCGACCAGACCATCATCAGGTACGGGGCACCATTGGTGGCACTGCTGGGGTTGGCTCTGGTCTACGTAGGAAGCAGCAGCAACCACTGGTTGCTCACCAACCCCATCCTCACGTCTTTCGGCAAGATCTCCTACGCCTGGTATCTGTGGCATCAGACGCTGTTGACGCTGGCGCCGAACGGCCACCCGTTGACATCCGAGGGTCGGGTTGTTGCCGTGTTTGCCTCCTATGTCGCCGCGTGGCTCTCGTGGTTCCTGGTGGAGCGCTCGACGCTACGGCTGAAGGGCCGCTTCGACCGGACTCAGGTGCCGGTGACCCATGAGGCTCTGGTGCCGGTGACCCATGAGGCTCTGGTGCCGGTCGTGGTCGGCGAAGTGGCTTCGCGGGACTAGCCGGACTGTGCAGTGCCACGGACCCGGTCTGCTGATCGGGTTGGCGCGGTTTCTGACCGGCGACCTGGCACGGTTACTGCCAGACTGCGGTGGGGGCCCAACGTCGGCAGGGACGACGAGTCCCCATCGAGGGAGTGATGACCATGACGATGACCATGACCGACGAGATCGGATCTGCAGGCACCGAAACCGGCCTGCTCCGGCGCCCCCACCCGCGCATCATCGCGGGCATCGAAGGCCTGCGAGCCTGCGCGGGGACC
>Ga0209484_10000275_pt1 | contig 11859 bp, 12 predicted proteins | sample NGEPer16B_FD_185493 | JGI IMG/M metagenome (GOLD analysis project Ga0209484, IMG submission 185493) | Arctic peat soil microbial communities from the Barrow Environmental Observatory site, Barrow, Alaska, USA - NGEE Permafrost159B-16B... | ecosystem: Environmental > Terrestrial > Soil >... | reverse complement strand
CTTCCACGGCCTCCGGCTTTTCTCGGGGAGATGGTTCACTGGATGCGCCTTCACTCGCAGGCGGGTGAATTACCACCTGTTGCAAGCAAACTCGACCTGGCCAGTATCAAACAGTACGAAATCGTGGCGGAGCAGGCGGCGCGTCTGTGGCATTCCCAGGAGAGTCTCGCGGACGGTCCCGTTGGGACCATGGAGTCCTACATTCGGGCCTACGACGCCGTGATCAACAACCCCGAGTGGGACGAACTCCTCACTGCCATCGAGGGATTGACCAAGTCGATCGACAAGGCCAACGCGGCCCGGCCGGACTCCGGATCTTGCAACTACGGAAGCCACTCCCGGATGAGGCTCCAGGCCGCGCAGCCGCAGGAGCGATGGACCTACGTCGACGCCGTTCGCAGCGGCATCCTCGTAATGGCGCAGTGAGACCCGCAGCACCCACCACTAGATAGGAAAAGGCAATGGTTTACAGGTATGTGAGAGGTGGTCGGACGTTCACGTCGGCCACGCCCCTGACGGTTCGGCAACTCGACACACGGCTAGTCAAGGCCAAGGCCGACGCGGCCACAATGGTCCCGGTCTACTCCAGCACCGGCGAATTGATCGGCTTGGTCGACCAGAAGAACCTGACACCGATCGCCGCGGCCCCAGGGAGCACCGACGTCGCGGCCAACGCCAAGAAGGTCTCCGCCAACATGGCGCCTGCTCCCGCTCCCGCCGCAGCCGCGTCCGCAGACCAGGCCGCAACCGACATAGCCAAATCTGTCTTCCAGGCAGTTTTTGCTGACAGGGACGGCGCGAGGTTCACGAAGTCCATTGGCACCGTTAGTGATCGGTGGGACGGTCTCCTCCGATCCATCGACCAGCGGCACGGCACCGAGCTTCAACGCCAAGTCGCCGTGAGTGCTCTCCGGTTCGTGGCTGACGGCATGTCGTCCCCGAACGCGGTAGCTCTATCCAAACGCCTAGGGGTACAGCTGGCGAGCGCTGAGCAGGCCCGTCAGGCCCGTCTGGGCATGGTGCGGCGATGAGTGCCCCAGCGCTTGGTCAGGTGGTCTTCGTCGCCCAGCCTCAGCCGGCCACGGGTTTCGACGTCGGCATCGTCACGGCCAACCTGGGCGCGGGCGCTCACGTGGCCAGCGCGTACGAGGTGAGCGTGCTGCTGTTCACCACCGATCCGGCCTCTGGTGTCATCAAGCCGATCGTGGTCGAGGCCGAGGGTCTATGCCGATCGAACCACGGCAGCCAACCTGGCGCCTGGCAACATGACCTCGCCGCAGAGCGCGAGCGTCGTCTAACACTTGGCGGGAGCGTCAACGTCAGCTCGACCAGTTCTTGCGTCACTCCTTTTTGGTCGAGCCCGAAGGTTTGGCCTTTCATGGTCCTCCCCCGGAGGGAGGCGGCCACCTGCGTTCCCGTCCTGACAAAAGCAACGCCCGCCGGATGGTCTGCTGGCGGGGGCGTTGCTGTGTCGTGTGGGAAGCACGTCCTCGCTCGCCCTTTGCCCCCCAGGCAAGGCTTGAGCGAGGACGTGCTTCTCGGATCCTGCCAGATGGCGACGCCCAGGGTGTTGTGACCTGAGACACAACGATGCCCGCCTCACTGATCGAGGCGGGCGCTGCTGCGTGTCACGTTCACTCACTGAGTTAAGGGCGTGTGGGTGTGCAATGAGGAACACCGACGCCGAGCCACCGAGCCTCAAGAGATGGCAGCGCCTGCCACGGGATAGCCGGGCGCTATTGGTCAGGCCCTCACTACTTCGGCGTCTTCCACTCGGCGCGCCAAGACACTGAACACTGCGAGTTGCTCCAGCGCGATGTGCTCTTCCGGTTCTTCGCCTTCCTCGTGGCTCACCACATTTCGCAATGATCGAAATGCGCCCTGGGCCAGCGCTCCGGTGCCGTCGTGCAAACTCACGAAGGTGTCGCTGTCGCTGAGTTCAGTCGACATCAGTCGCAGCCGTGGTTCGCCGGCGACCGGAGGCTTCGCCTGGAAGGCGTTCATCAGAAGCTTCCACTCGGACAGGTCCCTCGATCGAGCTTCTGCTGCGCCTTGGCATTCAGGGCCCGGGCCGCCGATCCGACGGCCTCCCAGTAGTGGCCGGTCGACCACAACGTTCGGCAGCTCTCCCAAATCCAGGGGTGGAGAGATCCGGCAGAGAGGACAGGTGAGCTCTCACCTAGGTTCGCGTCCAGTTCCTCCTGCTGCTCCAACTGGGCGATCGCCCTCTGGGCCGCTTCACGTTGAGGCTTCCAAGGCCGCTCATAGGCCGACTCCGGGGTTCGGTCCCAGCCGGGCAGAACTTTGTCGAGGATCTGCTCAACGATCTGGGCATCCTGGAGCACTTCCCCACGCGGGCGTTTGGTTTCCTGAAGGCCGGCAGGGGACAGATGAGACTCACTGATTTCTAGGAATTGTTCCAGGCGATGGATCGCCCACTCAGCGTTGATTGCGTCTGTGCTCACGGACCGAACATACAGACTCACACCAACGCCGCTGCTACGTGTGCCGTCAGTCGTCGGGCACCTATCCAAGCAGTTCGGATCGCATTCGCTCCATCTCGGCAAGAGACTCGCGGAAGCCGTTACGGATGTCCTCGATATGGTCAGCCACATAGTGCGTCGGCTCGCTTCTGCGCGTGAGGGCAGCGGCGTATGCGTTTGTCAGTTGCTCGATGGCTGCGGATAAGGGCTCGTTCGCTTGAGGATGGGCACGTAACACTTCCCCCGCCGCATAGATCGACCCAAACCGGACCAAGGCCGACCCACCGCCATCACCGATCGCCTTGATCAGATCTCGGTAGTCCGAGCGCAACTGTTCCGCTTGCCTGTCCAAAGCAGCGACCTTGTGGTTGAGCGTCGTGATGCTGCGTGCTTCCAGCGCTGCCCGTCTGGCGGAGACGAAAGCCGTAACGGCCGCCAGGGTGCTAACTATCGCTGCCACTGCCGCCGCCCAAGTCATGTGCTGACGTTAGCCTGCCGCACACAGACAAGCGCCCGGCCTCACTGATCGAGGCGGGCGCTGCTGTAGTGCTGGGTCAGGCGTTGTTCTCGTCGATGATCGTCGCCGCCTTCATCAGGGCCGATGCGAGGTCACGGCACTGCTGCGAGTCGCCGCCGAACATCTCCCGCGTCCCGGATTCCTCCGTCTTCCAGAATTCCGTCAGGTCCGCGGTCACCGGTTCGGACGTGCCATCAGCGTGGATCCACTGATTCAAGGTGACTCCAAAGTCACCGACGGTGACTTCGGTCGTGTGGTAGCCCCTCGACTCCTCGGTGACTACAGGCTCGGTCATCTCCGTGGCCCATGTCGGGCGCGTAATCGTGGTGTCTGTCATCGTGTTACTCATGGTCGATCTCCATTCGGTTGTTGATCGGTCTAGGTCCTCGGTCGGTGATCCCCATCCCCGGCCGGGGGCCGCTCATTCATTGTGGGTGCGCCCGCCGACAAAGGCGAGGCCTCGTGCTAACGCCGTGCTACGCCACCCCTCAGAACGGGGGGCGACAGGCCCGGATAACGGGGGTCCCCTCCCCCACCTGTGAGCACGAACCCGCATGCACCGCAACGGGTCAGGATCACCGGGCAGCGACTTCTAATCTCTAGGTCGCAGGTTCGAGTCCTGCCGGGGGCGCCATAGTGTGCCAGCAGGCAGGTGCTGCTGCCCCTTAAGGTGGGGGCGTGGCCCAGAATAACAATCGACGCGCAACCAACGACCGAATCATCTGGATTGACTGCGAGATGACCGGCCTCAGCCTGACCACCGATGCCCTGATCGAGGTGGCAGCGTTGGTGACGGACTACGAACTGAACCAGCTGGGTGACGGCATCGACCTGGTCATCAAACCTCCGGCTGAGGCCCTTGAACAGATGGACGACTTCGTTCGCGACATGCACACCTCCAGCGGTCTGCTCGAGGAGCTACCCTCCGGGACCACGATGGCGGATGCCGAGGAACAGATTTTGGCCTATGTCCGCCAGTGGGCGCCGGACGCTTCGAAGGCACCGCTGGGCGGCAACACGGTGGGGACGGACCGCGGGTTCCTGGCGCGCGACATGCCCAAGCTCGAGTCACACCTGCACTACCGGATCATCGACGTCTCCTCGATCAAGGAGCTGGCCCTTCGGTGGTTCCCCCGGGCATTCTTCAACTCCCCGAAGAAGGCTGGTGGCCACCGGGCCCTGGCTGACATCCGCGAGAGCATTGCTGAGCTTCGCTACTACCGGGAGGCGATCTTCGTGGCGCCGCCCGGTCCGGACTCCGAGACCGCCAAGGCGATCGCCGCCCGTCACAAGATCGAGCCGGCCACCTCCTGATCCTCGTATTGCGCCCCTGTCGTCGGCGGACGCAACAGCCGGCTATGCGGGCCCCCCATGGTCCGAACCGGGTGTGAAAGCGGGTAGCATAAGCGCCGCTGAGAGCGCGGCTGCCGTCATGGTGGTCGCTTGGCGTGGTGGGTGTAGCTCAGCTGGTAGAGCGCCGCCTTGTGGTGGCGGATGTCGCGGGTTCAAGTCCCGTCACTCACCCCATGTTCGTGGGCCGGTCCCCCTGCGGGGGCACCGGCCCACGCGTGTCTTCCCACCTGACGGCGGGTGTGACGCAGAACATTTGGCGAGCGATTGCCGTGCTACGACGGGACCGGACGCTCCCGTCGTGCCCCGGCTCGACAAGACATCCGATGAAGACTCGGTTCCCGCGTGCGGGCTTCGTCTCGTCGTCTTGGGTCTGGCGGAGGTCGTCCGCGCTGGCGCCCTGGGCCGTCTGGGCCTGAGCGGCTGGCCGAGCCGCATAACCTTCTCGCGCGTTGCCTCGTTGTCGCTCTGTCCGGGTCCCGCCTGCGAAGGAGACGTCCAGTGTCGCTGAAGCCCCGCTCTGCTCTGGTCCTTGCCGCCGTCGTGGCAGCCGGCATGCTGGCGTGTGCCCCTGCGTCGTTGGCCGTGCATGCCACACCGCATGAGGCAGAAGGCCGCGCACAAGCCTTGACTTCCACCGCGCCGACGCAGGCGGGCACCGTGGCGCCGACCCGGTCTACGTCCCGGGCGTACCCGGCCGCCGTGGGGCCGCCGCGCACGGTTGCGGGGTCCACCCCGGCCAGTGGACCGCGACCCGCTACGTACGGCACGGTCATTGAGCGCGACGTGCCGATCACGATGTCCGACGGGGTGGTCCTACGCGCCGACGTCATCCGCCCTGCCCGGGACGGGCGACCGGCCCCAGGCCGGTTCCCGGTGGTCCTCACCCAGACCCCGTACAACAAGGCCGACCCCGCCATCCCGGCGGCGGAGACATACTTGGTGCAGCGCGGCTATGTCCAGGTCATCACCGACGTACGCGGCACCGGTGGCTCGCAGGGCACCTGGGACTCCTTCGGTACCCGCGAGCAGAGGGACGGCGCCGAGATCGTCGAGTGGACCGCGTCCCCTCAGCGGTCTTGGAGCGATGGCAAGGTCGCGACCTTCGGCGCCTCATACATGGCCATCAACCAGTTGTTCACGGCAGCCCAGCACCCTCGCGGCCTGAAAGCCGCATTCCCGATCGTGCCCGCCGACGACATCTACCGTGATGTGGTCGCCTCCGGCGGGCAGGTCGACGCCGGCTTCATCCCCCTGTGGCTCGGCCTGGTGACCGCGACCGGTGTGCTGCCGCCGACGAGCACCGGGGCTGACCCTGTCATGGCCTCAGGGGTTACGGCCGCTCATCTCGGTGGGGCGGGCGCCTTCCAGCTGCCGACGCTGATGTCGTCGCTGACTGGTGGCGACTTGGCTTACGACGGCCCGTTCTACCGGCTGCGGTCGCCGGCCTCGGTATTGGACCAGGTCCGGGTGCCGACTTTCGTCGTCGGCGGCTGGTACGACATCTTCCAAAGAGGCGAGCCGCTGGTCTACGAGCAGCTGCGCCGAAACGGCGTTCCTACCCGCCTCCTGATGGGGCCGTGGACCCATGTGCAGGCGGCGACCGGCACGCCCTCCCAGCTACCCGCACCGGGCTTCCCCAGCGTGGATGCCGCCGCGCTGCGGTGGTTCGACCATTACGTGCGTGGGGTGCCCGACCCCTGGCTCGACGGCGACATCGCACCAGTGACCTACTGGAAGCTGGGCACCGGCGGCTGGGCGACGGCCCCGTCGTGGATGCCGTCGTCGGTTCACGCCCGGACCCTCCAGCTGGCCGGAGCAGTCACCGGTCCGGCCACCGGTACGAACCCGGGACGGCTCACCTCGGCGACGGCCTCAGGTGCCGCGGATCCGATCGCGCCGGTCGCGATCTCCGGCCTGTGCAGCCGCTCGTCGTCGCAGTGGACCGCCGGCATAGTGCCCGAGACGCCGTGCGCCACGGACGATCGGGTCGACGACGCGACAGGGCCGGCCTACGACGTGCGGCTCACGAAGCCGCTGAGTCTGTTCGGGCCCGTCGCCTTGCGCGCCTTTGTGTCTACTACAGGCCGGGATGCCATGGTCGCCGCCCGGTTGGAGGACGTGGCTCCCGACGGCACGGTCACTCAACTCACCGCTGGCTGGCAGGTGCTGTCGTTGCGGGCGCTCGATCGCGCGCGCTCGCGGGTCGTCGACGGTCAGCTGTTGCAGCCGTTTCACCCGTTCACCCGCGCGTCTGTTCTGCCGGTGATGCCGGGAGCAGTCTACGAAGCCGATGTCGAGCTCTTTCCCACCGGTGCGGTTCTTGCGGCCGGTCACACGTTGCGGATCGCGCTGCACGCCTTCGACACCCCCCACCTGGTGGCGCCGGTGCCGCAGCTGACCGACAGCACGGGCGTGCTGAGCATCCACCACGACGCCAGGTACCCCTCCCAGTTGGTGTTGCCGGTCCGTCAGGGCTGAGCGGGGCCTCGACCTCGTATCCGAAGGGACAGCTGCCCGCGGGCGAGACGACCGCTTAGTGAGAGACGTACCAGTGGCGCCGGCTGAGGCCAACGACCTTTCAGCGAAAGTCCGTGCGCGCCGGAGGTCCCCGTTCAAGGCGATGGTGACTGACCTCGGGTCTATCCGGGAGCGACCGGGCCCATGCGCGTCTTCAGGGTTAGAAACGCTGTGAGAGAGACGGCCAGCGGCACAAGTCGTGACCCTCATCGGTGTGCAAACGACCACTCAGGCCCTGCTGGTCGTAGACCGCACGGACCGAGTTCGTCAGGCCGGGCGGCCCGCACAGAAATGTCTCGGCGTCGGCGTGCCACGGCGCAGCGGACTCGAGGTGCTCAGCACCGAAGAAACCGTGCAGATCACCGCCGCCATCCTGGTCGGTGCAGGCGAGCACAAGGCGCACATTGTCGTGCTGGGCGGCCAGGGCGAGCAGGTCGACGCGGTGGGCCACGTCGCTCTGGGTGCGGCCATAGTGCAAGAACGTCACGTCGCCGGCGTAGCCCTCGTCACACAGGGTACGCAGCATCGACAGTACGGGGGTGATGCCGCTACCACCGCTGATGAATAGCACCTTGGCAGGGCGCCGACTCGGAAGCCGGAAGGTGCCGTCGGCCTGGGCGAGGCCCACGACCAGACCCGCCGCCGCGAAGCCATGCAGGTACTGCGAGACGACACCATCAGGGCGGGCCTTGATGGTGAGTTCGATGCGGCCGTCGTCGCGGTGCTGCGAGCACACCGGCGAGTAACACCGGGTCCGGCGCACGCCGTCGACCTCGACTGTGACTGTGACGAACTGACCGGCCTGGAAGCCGCGCCATTGACGCGTGGGGCGCAGGGTCAGGGTGACGGTGTCGGCGCTCGAACGTGCGACCTCGGTGACCTTGGCGCGCATGTCCCGCACCGTGAGCATCGGGTTGACCAGTTCGAGGCAACGGTCGACCCCGTGCGGGGTAGCCAGCGCCTCGAACAGTGCGCGCGGCGACAGCCTTCTAGGTGTCAAGCGGGCAGGTGCCACAGGGGTCATCACTGCCTCCTTCAGAATCGATATCAAACCTTCAGTGCACGTTTGTACACTCAGTGCAGTGAAGCGGACCCTGTCGTCTAGTGTCAAGCCAGCCCGACTGTGACGTGGGAGACAGTGGCGTCGCGATCAAGTCCGGTGAACACGCGTACTCTGTGTTTTGTGAACGGGGCAGATATCCGCACGACGAGTCGGGCGCAACGCAAGGAGCGCACCCGACAGGCCCTGATGGATGTCACCCTGAGGCTGATAACTCAACGCAGTCTGGCCAGCATCAGCCTGCGTGAGGTGGCACGCGCCGCCGGCATCGTGCCAACGGCGTTCTACCGCCATTTCGAGTCCATCGACGCCCTCGGCGTCGAGCTTGTGGACGAGAGCATGCGCCCGCTGCGCCAGATGATCCGAGACACCCGACGCACCTCGGCGGCCAATGACGACATCATCAGAGCAACCGTCCAGATCCTCGGGCAGCAAGTGCGCGATAATCCGGCCCAGTTCCGATTCCTCAGCCGCGAACGCTACGGCGGCGTGCGCCCCGTTCGTCGTGCCATCGCGACCGAGCTACGCCTGTTCACCAGCGAACTCGCAATCGATCTGGCTCGGATGACCGCTGGCTTCGACTTGACGTCGGATGACTTGGAGAGGTCCGCCAACCTGATGGTGTCGGCGATGCTCGCGACCGTCATGGAACTGCTCGAGGTCGACAAGCGCCACGTGCAGGACGAGCAGGTCATCCTGGATCGGGCCGAATGGCAGCTGCGCCTCATCGTCCTCGGACTGAGCCTCTGGCACAGCGCCGGCCCCTCTCTACAAGAGCGTTGACTCAAAACGCTCGTAGAGCGCCCTTTGTGGGGCGTCCAGTTCTTAGGCCACAAGAGGTGGCCGGCTGGTTCCTGCTTCATGGGGCAGCACAGGGCAGCTTCGCGTGAACACTGCCCCCTGACGCCCACCTTTGACAGGCATGACGAGATCTCGAAAGTCCGAGCTCGTCTGGTTGGCACGCTGGGCGCGGGTCCCAGACCTGGAATGCCCGGCAGGGGCATACGACCGGTTGGTGTACTTCGGGAACTTGGCCCGGCCGGCGAGGAAGTCCCGATGGGCTCGGTGCGCGTCGACGGCGAACTCCAGCACCCAGATGCGGGGTTTGCTGTGCCGGTCGAGTGGCTCGGGGCACCCGCCGCCACAGGCGCCGAGGCGAGACGGCGGCGGATCAGCCAGCCGTGAGGTCTCCCACCAGTCACCGGCAGGGCGGCTCAGGAAGTCGGGCTCGGAGGCGGCCTGCCGAATTCCGCCTCCATGGCCGTCTCGATCGCCTGGCCCATCGCCTCCTGGAAGGTCGACATCATGGCCTGACCAGCAAGCGGCACGATCTGCTCGACGAGCGACTGCATGCGCGGCCACTGCTCGGCAGGCAGGCCGGCAACTACGAAATCGGACCACCCTGATGCGCGAAAGAGCTCGATGAACAGCTCGGCGACGGCTGTGGCATGGGCACGCAGATCCGGCAAGAGCGCCATGACCTGGTCCAGCGGGATTCCGAGGCCGATGACCTCGAGTCCGGCGCGCACCAAGATCGGGTTGCCGATGCGCAACCGGCCATCCGGAAGCTGCACGGCCAGACCCTTTTGCACCAGTGCCTCGATGACAACCGGATCGTGGTCAACACGGGCCTGAGCGGCCAGGGTCTCGGGCTCGACCACCTCGGGCTCGTTCTGCGTCCAGGGCGTCATCAGCGCGTGATAGAGACCCAACGCCTGGGCTCCGCTGGCGGGAGCCGCAGCCAGCAGACGCTCGGCCGCGGTAAGCGTGTAGCCCCGATCCAGCATCTCGCGCACCAACGTGAGCCGTGCGACGTGCTCGCCGTTGTAGTGCCCGGTCCGGCCAACCAGCCGTGGAGGCGGCAACAGGCCGCGAGCGCTGTATGCACGGACGTTCCGGACCGTCATACCGGTACGTGCGGCCAGCTGATCGATGGTGAGGTCGAGTTCTGGGGACGCAACCGACGATGACATGGCGGACCTTTCCTCGAGCGCCCCTCATCCTACTGAGAGCATGCCCGACCTGAGGTCCCGAGCGCTGATTGGCCGACCGAGCTGCTGACGTGCAGGACATATTGGCCCTCGACTCAACAACGTGCCGCAACTGCCAGAAATGGGATGTGCGGCCGAAGGCAGTGGGGGGAATGTCGGGTCTCTTGGGCAGCTGGGGTCGTCCCCTACGTCAGCATCCCGGGTATGACAGCCAAGCGGGCGGCCTACGGGCGATCAGGCCGTGGCGCGACGGCGGTAGACCCCGGACTGCAGCTGGCACACTTTACGCGCGAGCGGCGGGGCCAACCTGTTGAGCCCGGAAAGAACGTGGGCCAGCACGCCCACCGTGATCACGGCCGTGTTGCGCTCAAGTCCACGAACCGCACGCGCGCCGACGACCTCAGGGGTCAGGAACCGTGGTTGCATGCCGCGAACGATCTGACGCATCTTGGCCGACGGCATGGCCGGGGAAGCCGAGTAGATGTTGTCGAGCAATGGCGTGTCGACGAACCCGGGGCACAGGACGCTCACGTTCACCCCGACCCCGGCAGCCTCGGCGCGCAGTGCTGTCGACAGCCCAACCACGGCGTGCTTGGTGGTCGTGTACGGCAACATCGACGGGGCCGGGATGAGACCGGCCAAGGAGGCTGTGTTGAGGATGTGGCCAAAGCCCTGCTCGCGCATGACGGGGTAGGCCGCCCGCACGCCGTTGATCACGCCACCGAGGTTGACGCCGAGCGCCAGGTCCCAGTGCACGTCGGTGAACTCCTCGGTGAGGCCGCCGACACCGACGCCGGCGTTGTTGACCATGACGTCAAGCCGACCGTGCTCTGCCACCACGTCGACGACCAGCCGCTTCACTGCCTCGAGATCGGCGACGTCCAGTGCTGCCGCCGACGCGGACCCGCCAGAGCTCGTCGCGGCACGGCTGGCCGACAGCTCGGCAGCCGCCTTCTCTGCTCCCTCAATGTTGAGGTCGGCCAGAACAACGTGGCTCCCCCTTGTTAGGAGCTCTCTGGCCACCGATAGGCCGATGCCACTGGCGCCACCGGTCACGATGCTCACCCTGGGGTCAAAACTGTTGCGGGACAATGGTTTCTCCTTCGGCCGAAGCTGGCACGCTCTGGGCTGGAACGGGCAGGCGGGCAGGTACAGGTTCGAAGTGTGTCGGGTCGACTCGGCGGGTACGCCACCAGTAGCTGAGGGTCGAGCCCGGCCAGACGGTGGTGTTGTTGCCGAACCGGTCGAGGTACCAGCTGCGGCAGCCGGACGCCCATACGGTGCCCTTGCTCCGCCGGCGCATCTCGGCGGTGAAGTCGACCTGCGCCCCGGAGGTGGCTACGTGGGGTGCCGCCGTTACCCTGGCCCGTTCCAGGCACTGGAGGACATACTTCGTGGCGAACTCGATCATCATCACGACGGAGGAGTGCCCCAGAGCGGTGTTGGGACCGAGCAGGAAGTAGAGCTCCGGGTGTCCAGCGACGGTGATACCCAGGTTGGTCACCATTCCGGAGGACCAGGAATCGGCCAGCGAGGCGCCACCCACCCCGCGGATCTCGATCCGCTCGAAGCTGCCAGTGATGTTGAACCCCGTCCCAAGCACGATGGCTTCAACCTCACGACGGGTCCCGTCAACCGTCACCACGGCGTTACGCTCGACCCGGGCGATGCCGTCGGTGACGATCTCGACGTCGTCGCGGTCGAACGCCGACCAGTAGTCGCTGGAGACGAGCACGCGCTTGCATCCGAACGTGTAGTCAGGCGTCAGTCTTGCCCGCACCTGCGGGTCCCGCACCGACCTCGCCAGATGCCGGAGCGAGATCCGCTCCACCAGCCGCATCGCCTTGGGGTATCGAGCGAAAGCGAGGACGCGGGACTCGAGCTGCCAGTATGTCGCCCACCGCACGGCGCGCTGCAAACCAGGCACGGCGCGGTAAG
>Ga0209484_10000269_pt1 | contig 12116 bp, 12 predicted proteins | sample NGEPer16B_FD_185493 | JGI IMG/M metagenome (GOLD analysis project Ga0209484, IMG submission 185493) | Arctic peat soil microbial communities from the Barrow Environmental Observatory site, Barrow, Alaska, USA - NGEE Permafrost159B-16B... | ecosystem: Environmental > Terrestrial > Soil >... | reverse complement strand
TGGTACAACTGTTATGCGTACTCTCGAAAGTTCAGTCTCAACAAACGGAATGTTGAAGCCTTATGAAGGTTGGACAAATAAATTTATTTTTCCACCTTATGACTTTTCTGTCGCCGACAGTATGATTTCAAATTTTCATTTGCCACTTTCAACTTTATTGATGATGGTTGCTGCCTTTGCAGGATACGATAAGCTTATGAACGCCTATAAAGTCGCTATTAAAGAGAAATATCGCTTTGGCACTTATGGTGATGCCATGTTGATTATCTGATCAATATAGTAACGTTATAACACAACAAAGGCCGGAATTTTCCGGCCTTTGTTGTGTTATACTCTGAACAGTTTATTTCTTGACTCTTTCGTAGTAGGATTTATCGCGGGTATCAACGCGGATAACATCTCCTTGATTAATAAAGAGAGGAACCATTATTATTGCTCCGGTTTCAACTGTGGCCTGTTTCAGTGCTGTCGAAGAAGCCGTATTGCCACGATCACCCGATTCAGTGTATGTAATCTCAACTTCAATGAAAGGAGGAAATTCAACGGTTAAAGGTGTTTCTGTGTCTGCGTGGTACATGATTTCCAATGTCATTCCTTCCTTCATCAGATCTGCGTTATCCACCAATTCTGCTCCAATCGAAACTTGCTCAAAAGTCTCTGAATTCATAAAATTGTAACCCATTTCATCCTTATAAAGATACTGGTATGGGCGGCGCTCGATACGGACGGTGTTAATTTTTGTCCCGACTGAAAAGGTATTGTCAATTACCTTACCGGTTTTCAGATTCTTGAGTTTTGTACGGACAAAGGCAGGGCCCTTTCCCGGTTTTACATGTTGAAACGAAACAACCTGGAATAATTGTTCGTTGAATTCAATACACAGCCCGTTACGGATTTCTGCAGTAGTTGCCATCGTCTTTTGTATTTATGATATTTATAAACTAACTAATACCCGGAAGGGAAATTTTTTGCAAATTTAGACAAAACGACGAAAACAATGAAAAAATATTTCAATCCGTTGTTTGGCCGAATAGTTTCTTTAATAGGCTAAAAAACAGATAAATATAATTTTGAACATATTTTTGAATAATTCAGGGCCAATTAGGTCTGCTAAATTTCAGCATGAAAACTCCTTTTAATTCAGCCAAACAGAAACATTTTATTTGGCTACATTTGACAACGTTTAATTTTCACCTCCTTTAATGACCGGATTACTTTCCTCATTTTCGTTATCTGCTTTCGATTGGATATTGATTGTGTTTTGCGCAGTGCTCATTGGAATGTCAAAAACCGGAGTTCCCGGTGTATCAATGATTGTAGTACCCACACTTGCTTTGATTTTCGGAGGTAAACAGTCCACAGGTATTTTGCTCCCAATTCTTATTATGGCAGATGTATTTGCGGTCATCTATTATCACCGCCATGCGAAATGGAAACATCTCGTACGGGCGCTTCCCTGGGCTTTTGCAGGTCTTTTTATTGCCCTATTGGTTGGAAATCTTGTAAATGATGAGCAATTTAAGCGAATAATAGCTATTACAGTTTTCGTGAGTATCGCATTAATGATATGGAAGGATTACTATTACAAGAAAGAGTTTACCCCTGATAAATGGTGGTTTGCAGCTTTAATGGGAATTGTAGGTGGATTCGCCTCTATGATTGGGAATGTTGCAGGTCCTATATTTGCTATCTATTTGTTAGCCATGCATCTAAATAAAAAAAGCTTTATAGGAACCACGGCATGGTTTTTCTTTATCATTAATTTGTCAAAATTCCCACTTCAGGCACTTGTATGGAAGAATATTAACCTTAACACACTCACTGTTGATATTCTGGTTTTACCAGCTATTGCCTTAGGAGCCTGGCTGGGTGTCTTTTTCGTGAAACTGATTCCCGAAAGAGCTTATAAATGGTTTGTGATTATTATCACCGTTTTATCTGCATTTTTAATACTGATCTGAAAATTATTTGCATAGATCTAATTTATATTTAATTGATTATGTATTACTTATAACATGAAGTTCCATGTTTTTTGTCAAAAAAGTTTCTGCATTTACTCAAATTATTATAACTTTAACCCGTTATGGAGTTTAAAAATTCATATATTAACGATTGATTCAGGTTATTTTAATTCCTGATATTAAAGAAAAATGAAAACGATGATATTAAGCAAGAAGCAAAGATTGATAATTTTAATTCCAGCCGGAATTTTAGTTGTTTTATCTCTATTTTTTATTTTACGCAGAATTATTCCAAAGGCTATAAATTCAAGCGATTGCATTACGCTTACAGTCGATAAAGGGGATGTATTTGATCCAATAATTGCTACAGGTACCGTCGAAGCTGAAAACGAGGTACTGATACAAAGTCCGTATACAAGCATTGTGAAACAGATTATTAAGGAACCTGGAACGCGCGTTCTTAAAGGGGATGTTATTTTAATAATGGAAGATGAGAATATTAAGGAAGAAATTGATAAGCTAAAAGATCAGCTTGATTTAAAACGAAATACACTCGAAAAGAATAAACTGAACGAATTTAGTACAAATGTTGATTTGAATTACAGTGAAGAAGTGAAAAAATTGAATATTACCTCTTTAAAATCGCAACTTTCAGATGAAGAACAACTTTTGGAAGTTGGTGGAATTTCACCTGCTAAAATCGTAAAAACAAAACAGGAGATTAATCTTGCTGAAAAAGATCTTGTAATGTTAAAACAGAAAAATGCAATTAGATTAAAACAATTGAAGGCAGAAGAGCAGGGATTAACTCTTGGAATTCATATTCAGGAGAAGGAAATGGCTGATAAAGTCAATATATTAGTTAAAATGCGGGTAACCGCGCCATCCAACGGGATCGTTCTCTCAGTTTCAAATAAGGTAGGAGAAAAGGTGGAAAAGGATCATGTATTGATCCGAATGTCTGATCTTTCAACTTTCAAAGTTGCCGGATCCGTTGACGATAAACTTGCCGATTACATTAAAACTGGTAAAAAAGTCTATGTTGTAATCGACTCTGAAAGATTGCCTGGAAGTATAGGAATTGTGACCCCTATCATTGAGAACAACAAAATCCAGTTCAACGTCCATCTTGAAGCGAAAAGTAATCCTAAGCTAATTGCAAACCAAAATATTGTTTTATGGGTGGTTGATAATGAAGCCGAAAATACCCTGCGAATTAAAAACTTAAATATTTTTGAAAAAGAGGTTCCTAATGTTTTGTATGTTTTAAATAATGGGGAAGCAATCCGTCGTGAAATTAAAACAGGACTTAGAAATCCTGATTATATTCAAGTGTTGTCTGGCCTTGAGGCCGGTGAAAAAGTGATTATTCCGAAAAATGGAATGTCTGCTTTCCACAATTCAAGTAGTGTTGTAATAAACAATTAGGTAAATGACTAAAAAAATATTAACAAGTATTTTAAGCCTCTCTCTTATCTGTTTATTTGTCAAAGTTCTCGACGCCCAGGAGAAAAAGACTGACGAAGAAACAGCAAAAATAAAAATGAATCTTAGTCTTCAAAATGTTGTCGACCTCGCAATTGCGCAGTCATCGGCTGTAAAATATGTTCAAAACAGGGATGTCAATTATTACTGGAGGTGGAAAAATTTCCGAAAAACTTTCCTTCCTAATCTTGTTATGTCCGGAACATTACCCAGTTACAACCAATCAACGGTGCCAGTAACTCAACCGGACGGAAGTATCGAGTTTAAAGCAGTCTCTAACCTATTAACATCTGCTAATCTATCCCTTAATCAGTCCATCCCGCTGACTGGGACATCTATTTATGCATCTACCTCAGCAAGTAGGGTTCAGGACAACTACAAAAAGCAAACAACTTTCTCTGGAAATCCGATTTCTTTTGGCTTTTACCAGCCAATTTTTGCCTATAACTGGATGAAATGGTCCAAAAAGACAGAGCCATTGATTTATAATGAGTCGCAAAAGAATTTTATACAGTCGATTGAAGAAATTGCCTACGCGGCAACTTCCCGTTTTTTCAATTACCTGCGTATTCAGACCAACTTTAAACTTGCAGAAAGTGCGTTAAAAAATAGCAACGATAATTTGCGTATAGCCCGAACCAAGCAAAAACTTGGTCAGATTTCGGAAAACGATTTCTCAAGAATCGAACTTTCAGTTTTGAATGCCCAAAAGGCGTTAAACTCGGCGGAGATGCAACTTAAAAACTCTGATTTTGAACTTAAGTCGTATATCGGCCTTGATCAATATCAGGAAATAGAGTTACAAATGCCATTAAATATTACGCTATTTGATATAGATTCAAAAAAGGCACTTGAACAGGCTAAGGTTAATCGTCCTGAACCTGTTAACTTTGAAAGGCGATTGATTGATGCAGACAGGGCTTTGACTCAGGCTAAACGGGGAACCGGATTAAGCGCTACTTTATCTGGCAGTTATGGACTTTCGAATAGTGGTGAATCACTTCCAGGAATCTACCAGGATCCACTCAAATCGCAGGTCCTTCAATTGACCATGAGTGTTCCGATTTTAGATTGGGGACGGGCGGCTTCAACAGTGAAGATGGCTGAAGCGCAACGGGATCTGGCTCAATTTGATGTTCAAAAAGCCAAAGAAGATTTCGACAGAAGTGTTATTGTTCAGGTAGAACAGTTTGGTCTGTTAAAGGATCAGTTAAAGACCGCTAAAGAAGCCGACCGCGTTGCTGAAAATGGATATAAAATCGCGTTGAAACGTTTTCAAAATGGCGAAATCAGCATTACAGACCTGAATATTGCCCTCTCGGAACGTGAAACGGCTAAACGTGATTATATTGGCTCACTCTCTACTTATTGGCTTGCATATTATAATCTCCGGATTTTGACACTTTATGATTTTGAAACCGATCAAAAGATCAATTACGAAAATCCGATGCTCTCCTCAGAAAAGGGTGCATGATGCAAATTGATGATTTCTTTTTGCATTTAAATGGCCTAAATATTTCATTCGGTTTTTATAAATTTTTTCTTGTATGAATGCAATTTTTCGATTTATTTTATTGGTAGTAACTGTTGTGTTTTTTGCGCAATGCAATTCTACAAAACCTGTGAAATCCATTGAGAATCTGAAAGCTGCGTTTAACAGCGAATCGACTGCCTCCGAAAAATATGCTAAATTTGCCCAAACAGCTATGGAAGAAGGATATGATACCATTGCCAAATTATTTGAGGCAACCTCAAAGTCAGAGAAGATTCATGCTTCTAATCTTGGGAAAGTACTTGAAAAATACAGTGGTAACGTTGGCGCTGCAGAAATTGGTAGTTACGAAATCAAAACTACGCTCGAAAATCTCCAGACTGCTATTAACAGCGAAACTTACGAAATGCAAACCATGTATCCCGGATTTATCCGAAACGCAGAAGGCGAAAGAGCTGCAGAAGCTGCCAAGTCATTTACATGGGCTTGGGATGGTGGGAAAAGGCATTTAAATTATTACAGGCAGGTAAAATTTGCTGTTGTTAAGGGGAATGAAAATGGTCTCTTCTTCGCTTGGTATGTATGTCCCACATGTGGAAATATTTATAACCCTTCTGATGTAAAAGAAAATTGCGATTTCTGCCTTACCAAAAAGGCGAATTTTATTGGATACACCGAAGAACAGGAGGGAGAATAAAAAAAGAGACAGCAAGGCTATCTCTTTTAATTAGAATCTGATTTTTAAATTGTTAAAGTGCATTTACAGCACTAAGGGCAGCTTCGTAATTCGGCTCATTTGTTACTTCAGGAACATATTCGACGTATCTAACAATTCCAGATTTATCGATAACAACAGTTCCACGAGCAAGTAAGCGCAATTCTTTAAGAACAAAACCATATTTTTCGCCGAAATCAAGGTCTTTGTGATCTGATATAGTCTTAATGTTTATCAGACCTTCCGCAGCACAAAATCGGCTCTGAGCAAAAGGAAGATCGCACGATATTGATAAAACAACCGCATTGTTCAGTTGATTTACTTCAGCATTGAATCTTCGGTTTTGAGCAGCACATACACTGGTGTCAACAGAAGGGTAAACAGCTATAATTATTGTTTTTCCGGCAAAATCAGATAATTTAACCGGAATCAATCCTGCTCCAACGGCAGTAAAATCTGGTGCTTTATCACCAACTTTAATCTCATTCCCAAGCAAGGTCAAAGGATTGCCTGCAAATGTTACTTTAACTGAACTCTCTTTCATCTTTTAAAATTTATTTTTAATGAAATATACTAAATAAACAAACAGGCAAACAAATAGTTCCTGCAAATTATGAAATATAGATTTGGTAGATTGTGATATATCGATTCCTAATTAAACTAAAGCTTTATAATTCAGTTGAACGACTTGATAATTTATTAAAATAATACAATCCTAATGCTTTGATTGAGTCTGAATTTTTGGCAACAAAATTTGTAACTCCATATTGCACTAAAACTCCTGCAAGCCGTAATAGCGGGTTCTTCGATGATCGAACAAATAATTTACGTGAAATATATCCTGACATTAAGCCTGTAACAGTTTGAATGAGTGTTTCTTTTAAAGCAGATGGTTCGGCAATATCAGTTAACATTTTTCTTAAAACGTTAATCGGCTTCAAACTTTCGAATGTAACAGTAAACTGCTCCATAAGCAACTTCCCCTCTTCCATTTGCCTGCGCTCGATCACTTCAATTGACTTCTTAAGCGCTTCGGCTGCTATTATTTTCTGCATGAATGAAAAATCATAATGTTAATTTGCACATTAATAAATTCTCTTGCCTTAAAATTTCCCCATTGAATAAACTCGAAAATTATTATGGTATTTGATCATCTTTTATTTGATCGTCCTTAAGTAATTGCTCAATGATGGAATTACTTACAGGTACCTTTATCCATTTGGTACGAAAGATGTAAATAATTAATCCAATACAAGCATACAATCCGGATATCAGAATAAATCCGAGCCAAGCTTTACCCAATATATCGCCAATAAGCAGGGCAATGGCGATATTTAGATTTACGAAGAAAAAGACAAGAATAATCAAAATAGCAAAACCTGAAGCCAAGTTGGAAGTCAATTCAGCAATTTTGTCTGTGGCTTTTAATTTAAATAACTCAATACTTGTTTTCGTGTATGCCTGAGCACGTTCAAGCAAAACCTCCACAGGAGTTGATTTGTCTTCCATTTTACCGATTATTTTAATAAAGCCTCAAAATTCAGGGTGGCAATTTAACACTAAAGGCCTTTGGTGGTATTTCCAGGTTCACCTTCTGTTGAATCTTTCGCTTTCTTGATTATAACTTCAACTCGTTCAGTTACGTCCTCAATAAAATCGTTCATTTTTTTGGTCAGATCATCTGCATAATCTTTCCCCTTTTTAGCGATTTTTTTTCGTGTTTTGTATCCTTTTTCAGGTGCAAAAAGAATACCTAACATGGCTCCTGCAGCAGCACCTGCCAAAATACCTAATAAAACTTTTCCTGTACTCATGACGCAAGATTTAAGATTGTTAATACCTTATTTTACAATGCGCTGGGCCGTCAATTATCGAGCGTTAATTTCACAATAATAGATGAAATTACTTATTTGTTTTATTGGTCTATAAACACATTCGAATAACTAAACCAATCGCATATTTGTAAAGTTACAAAATAAACAATGAAAATGACGAATGGTTTATAATTATTTGCGCAGAAATTTGCTTTAAATAATCACATTTTTACTTGCAAAACAAAAATTATCTGGAATTGCCTTATTTTTTTGTAAAAATGAATACAGGTGATTAATACTTTTATAAATTTGTAGCGATTAACCTCTCATATTCGTAAAATTACTGATCGCCATTCATATGCAGATTGAAATGTACAAACAACATCCAAGGCATTATATTGCAGTTGACTGTTCCATTTTCGGCTACGAAGATGGAGAACTTAAATTATTGCTTTACCCCAGAGGATTTGAACCATCTATTGGTAAATGGTCACTGATGGGTGGTTTTGTGCAGGAAAATGAATCTATGGAAGAGGCAGCACGGCGTGTGCTATTGCAAACTACCGGTCTGAAGGATATATTCTTAGAACAGGCATCTGCTTTCTCTAAACCCAATCGTGATCCTGGTGCAAGAGTAATTAGTATGACGTTTGTAGCACTTATTCGGATTGATATTCATGATAAAGATCTGGTGCGCGAAAATGGCGCTCATTGGTGGCCTGTAACAAAATTGCCAACGCTGATTTTCGACCATGAGGCTATTGTCGAAAATGGTCTTTCACTTCTTCAGCAAAAAGCCAGTATTGATTTGATAGGAAAAGAATTGCTACCGGAAATGTTTACACTAATGCAATTGAGGAATCTCTATGAAGCGATATTCCAAAAGACCTTTGACCCAGGAAATTTCCGTAAGAAAGTTCTTTCAATAGGTATATTGGAAAAGTTGAGCTTAAAAAATACAACTGAATCAAAAAAAGGTGCCTTTTACTACCAATTTAAAAAAGCTGAAGCAGGCATGAAAAGTGAACGCATTGTCAAATTTCCATAAGTTCTCTTTTTAAAAGTATATTAAACCTTTATAGGGAGTGTTTGTGTTGGCTCAAAAATTCTGAGATAGACAAAATCTTCAATGAAAAATGAATAATAGTTATTTAAAAATTACTAATTAAAGTTTTAAATCATGACAAACACATTTTTAAAACAATTCGAAGTCTGGTTTGTAACAGGAGCACAGCTGCTGTACGGAGGTGATGCGGTCGTAAAAGTCGACGCACACTCAAACGAAATGGTGAAGGGATTGAACGAATCTGGCAATTTACCTGTAAAAGTTGTTTATAAAGGGACTGCTAATTCGTCGTCTGAAATTGCAGAAATTATGCGTGCTGCAAACGGAGATAAAAAATGTATTGGTTTAATTACCTGGATGCATACTTTCTCTCCTGCTAAAATGTGGATTCATGGTTTGATGGATTATAAAAAGCCATTGTTACACCTTCACACTCAATTTAACGAACAAATTCCATGGAGCGAAATCGACATGGATTATATGAACCTGAATCAATCCGCGCATGGTGACCGCGAATTCGGTTTCATCACAAGCCGTCTGCGCAAACCACGCAAAGTGGTTGTTGGCTTCTGGAAGGATAAATCAACTCACTATAAAATTTCAGGTTGGATGCGCGTATGTGCCGGTTGGGCCGATGCTCAAAACATGCAAATCATCCGTTTCGGTGACAACATGAACAACGTGGCTGTAACCGATGGCGACAAGGTAGAAGCTGAAATTCGTTTGGGTTACCACGTTGACAATGCTCCAATTGCATTGCTGGTTCCTTACGTAGAGGCAGTTACTGAAGCTGAAATCGATCCTTTGATTGCCGAATACGAAAAACTGTACGACTTTGCCGATGATTGCAAAAAAGGAGCTGAGAAACACATATCTGTACGTCAGGCTGCTGCTCAGGAAATCGGTCTTCGTCGCTTCTTGGAAGATAAAAAAGCTACTGCATTCACTACCAGCTTCAACGAATTGGAAGGAATGTCTCAATTGATGGGCTTCGCTTCGCAACGATTGATGGCCGAAGGTTATGGTTTTGGTGCTGAAGGCGACTGGAAAACAGCTGCTCTTACCCGTACCATGTGGTTTATGGCTCAAGGTTTACCAGGTGGATGTTCGTTCCTCGAAGATTATGTATTGAACTTCGAAGGGGTAAACAGCTCTATTCTTCAATCGCACATGTTGGAAATCAACCCTGAAATTGCAGCAAATAAACCACGCATCGAAGTTCATTTCTTAGGAATTGGTGATGCAGGTGTTTGTGCCCGCTTAATATTCCAGGCTCACGAAGGTGATGGTATTGCTGCGACTATTGTCGATATGGGTAACCGTTTCCGCATGATTGTTAATGAAGTAGAAGTGATAAAACCGGAAGCATTGCCGAAATTACCTGTTGCCTGTGCTTTGTGGAAACCAATGCCAAACCTTGAGATAGGTGCAGGTGCCTGGATTACTGCAGGCGGAACTCATCACTCAAGCTTCTCGTTCTCTATCACTACTGAAATGATGGAAGATTACGCCGAAATTGCTGACATCGAAATGTTGATTATCGATAAAGACACCAACATCAGAGAATTCAAACAAACCATACGTAATAACGAATTGTATTACCTGTTGAACAAAGCGCTTAGGTAATTCACAATGTATTGTGCGTTTGTAAGTTCGATGTTTGCCGCTGTAGTGGATGGTCTTTACGATAAAGTTAAAGATTTACATAAAGCAATTTTATTTCAAAATAACCCAACAAAATATTATGAATTGGAGTTCACATGAATTTATTTGGCTCGACTGGGTAATTATGGCGGTCGGGATTTTGGCTGTAACGTGGGCTGTATGGCGTGCGATACAAAAAGACAAACGTTTGCAAAAGGGCGCCGACAGCGAGGACTACCTTTTCGGTAAAGGAGAGCCCTGGTATATCATTGGTGCAGCTATATTTGCTGCAAATATCGGCTCCGAACACCTTGTTGGACTTGCGGGCACAGGAGCAAATGCGGGTGTAGGTATGGCGCACTGGGAGATGCAAGGCTGGATGATACTCATCCTGGGCTGGCTCTTTGTGCCGTTCTATCAACTTATGAACATCAAGTTGGGGAAAATTATCACAATGCCCGACTTCCTCAAGAATCGCTACACACCTGCTACTGGTTCGTGGCTGTCTATCATCACACTTATAGCATACATTCTAACCAAAGTGAGTGTAACAGCGTTTACCGGGGGTATTTTCATGGAGAGTCTTCTTGGCTTGCCTTTCTGGTACGGAGCTATTGGATTGATAGTGTTAACGGGTATCTTTACCGTATTGGGTGGCATGAAAGGTGTAATGACACTGTCGGCAATTCAAACGCCTATACTTATCATTGGTTCATTCCTTGTGCTTTTCCTGGGATTGTCAGCGCTCGGAGACGGCAGCATTGCTGATGGTTGGACTGCGATGATTGCCTATTCTAAAACGCTAAACGTAGGAGCAGATGGCGTTGCATACGGTACAAACCACATGTTCCACCTTGAGACGGGCGACCCGTTTTATGACGAGTATCCTGGTTTTTGGGTATTTCTCGGAGCGACTATTATCGGCTTTTGGTATTGGGCGACCGACCAACACATCGTTCAACGTGTACTCGGACAACGAAAAGGCGAGTCTAGCGAAGTAGTGATGATGCGTGCGCGCAGAGGTACTATAGCTGCCGGTTATTTCAAATTATTGCCTGTATTTATGTTCCTGATCCCCGGTATGGTAGCTGCTGCATTAGCGGCACGTCCCGGCAGCGGTTTCTCGTTAGAAAACCCTGATACAGCCTTTGGCTCAATGGTTAAGTTTGTATTGCCCGCCGGTGTGAAAGGTATCGTTACAATAGGTTTTATATCCGCTTTGGTTGCTTCTTTGGCGGCATTCTTCAACTCTTGCGCTACGCTGTATACAGAAGACTTTTATAAGCCAATGTTCAAAAATAAAAGCGAGGCTACATACGTGCGGACAGGTCGTCTTGCAACTGTTGTGGTTGTGTTACTTGGTATTGCATGGATACCAGTCATGATGAGTCTCGGAAGCCTTTACTCCTATCTGCAAGGTATTCAATCGTTGCTCGCGCCTGCGATGGTAGCCGTATTCGTAATGGGCATATTTTCCAAAAGAATTACACCCAAGGCAGGTGAAGCAGGTATGATAGTTGGTTTTGCACTCGGTATGTTGCGTTTACTGACCAATATCTTTACAGATACTGGTAAAGATGTAATGACAGGCTGGTATTGGGAATCCACCACTTGGTTTTGGCATACCAACTGGCTTATTTTTGAGATCTGGTTGCTCGTCTTCATCATGTTGATGATGGTTGTAGTATCCTTTTTCACACCGAAGCCTACCGCTAAACAGATTGAGTTCATCACCTTCACTGGCGACTACAAAACCCTTATCCGGAATAGTTGGAACAAGTGGGATGTAATTGCTTCGTCAGGTGTAGTTTTAGCTTGTGCATTGTTCTACATATATTTTTGGTAATTAATACTTTCTTAAAGACAAAAATTTATATATTCTGCTATGTTATCCGATTTAAAAGAACTGGTTTTCAAAGCAAATCTCGATCTGGTTAAG
>Ga0209484_10000263_pt1 | contig 12223 bp, 12 predicted proteins | sample NGEPer16B_FD_185493 | JGI IMG/M metagenome (GOLD analysis project Ga0209484, IMG submission 185493) | Arctic peat soil microbial communities from the Barrow Environmental Observatory site, Barrow, Alaska, USA - NGEE Permafrost159B-16B... | ecosystem: Environmental > Terrestrial > Soil >... | reverse complement strand
CTTCATAGATCATGAATGATGATCTTAATTTAACATTTGTCCTTCTTTTAAGCGGGGTAAAATGGGTATATTTGGTGCCAGAAAATCAATGCATTATTGAAATTATTAAATTTATTTACTTGCGATGAAAAACACAGATCTTTTAAAGTACGGAATTAGTACCAACGTTGAAATCGTTCATAATCCAACTTACAAGAAGCTTTATAAAGCTGAAGTTAACCCAAATAACACGGGTTTTGAAAAAGGTGTATTAACTGACACAGGTGCTGTTGCTGTACAGACAGGAATTTTCACTGGTCGTTCTCCGAAGGACAAATTTTTTGTTAAAGATGCAATTACAGAAGATACATTGTGGTGGGATGGAGTGATCAACCGCCCAATCACCCCTGAAATATTTACAGATTTAAAAGGTTTGGTTTCTAACCACCTCAGCACTTCGGATAAATTATTTGTAGTTGATGTTTTTTGCGGTACAAATGCCAATACCCGTATGAAGGTTCGCTTTATTATGGAGGTCGCCTGGCAGGCACACTTTGTAACAAATATGTTTATTCGCCCTTCACATTACGAATTGGCCAACTTCGGGGAACCTGATTTTGTAGTGTTGAATGGTTCAAAAGTTACCAATCCCAACTGGAAAGCCCAGGGATTAAATTCTGACGTATTCGTGTTGTTCAATCTTACTGAAAAAATGGCGGTCATTGGTGGAACATGGTATGGTGGAGAAATGAAAAAAGGTATTTTTTCATTAATGAATTATTACAATCCATTAAAAGGCATTGCTTCAATGCATTGCTCTGCAAATGTTGGTGAAGATGGAGATGTGGCCATTTTCTTCGGACTGTCAGGAACAGGTAAAACCACTTTGTCGGCTGATCCGAAACGTTACCTGATTGGTGATGACGAACACGGTTGGGACGAACATGGTGTATTCAACTACGAAGGTGGTTGCTATGCAAAAACCGTTAACCTGAGCAAAGAAAACGAACCCGACATCTGGAGAGCTATCAAGCGTGATGCACTGCTTGAAAATGTGACTGTTCGCGAAGATGGTTCAATCGATTATTCTGACATTTCGGTAACTGAAAACACACGTGTTTCTTATCCGATCTATCATATCAGTAAAATTGTCCTCCCTTCAAGGGCTGGTCATGCAAACAAAATCATCTATTTATCGGCTGATGCATTTGGAGTTTTGCCTCCGGTTTCTATTCTCGACCGCGATCAGGCACAATACCATTTCCTTTGCGGATTTACATCGAAATTAGCGGGGACAGAGCGTGGTATTACAGAACCGGTACCTTCCTTCTCCCCTGCATTCGGAGAAGCCTTCCTTACATTGCACCCAACCATGTACGCATCAACCCTGGTGAAGAAAATGGATGAGAACAAAGCAAAAGCATACCTCGTCAATACTGGTTGGAACGGAACCGGCAAACGAATCTCCCTCAAAGACACGCGGGCAATCATTGATGCCATTATTGACGGATCAATTGAAAAAGCCAAAACAGTTCATATTCCAATTTTAAACCTGACAGCTCCAACGTCATTGAACAACGTTTCGGAAGGTATTCTTGATCCACGGAATACTTATGCTAATGTTAAAGAATGGGAAACCAAAGCAAAAAATCTTGCTGCACTGTACATTAAAAACTTTGAACAATATTGTGATAATGATGAGGCTAAAGCGTTGATCGCTGCCGGTCCACATTTAGACTAAGAATTTTACCTGTTTGTTTCTTTATTAAAAACCTGTCGGAAACGGCAGGTTTTTTTTTGCCAATGAAAATGAATTGATACTTTTACAGTATGTGAATTAGTACGCTGACCTATTAATATAAAAAGCTATGAGAAAACTAATTATCCTGATTGCCATCACAATGTTATCAATAAACAGCTACAGTCAAAATCAGAAACCGGTTTATCTTTGGCCCGATCGGGTGCCTGGGGAGACTGGAAGCAAACACGATCCTGTACAAACGCCAAATAAAGAAAGAGACGTCATCCGGCTGACCGATGTAACCAATCCGTCATTTCTGGTCTTCAAACCAACAAAAGAAAACAATAACGGTGCTGGTGTGATTGTTTGTCCTGGCGGAGGTTATGAAATCCTTGCAATCAACTTAGAGGGATATGAAATTGCAGACTGGCTTACGAAACAAGGATTTACAGCATTTGTACTTCAATACCGTGTTCCGAAAAAGCAGGAAGGTGCTTTAATGGATGCTCAAAGGGTCATTCGGGTTATCAGAAATGACGCAGTTAAGTACGGATTGAAACCGCATCATTTAGGGATTATGGGATTCTCTGCAGGTGGAAGTTTATCAGCAAGGGCAGCGACATTGTCTTCAAAGAAGACTTATTCTCCTGTCGATAAAGCAGATTCGTTATCATGCCGTCCCGATTTTGCACTTTTGATTTATCCGGCATATCTTGACCTTGGAACCAACAGATCATTAACCCCTGAATTAACGGTGGATCAAAACACGCCACCGATGTTTCTGTTCGCAACTGCTGACGATACTTACAGTAATAGTGCTTTAGTAATGGCCACTGCGCTTAGGGATGCAAAAGTACCTGTCGAATTGCACATATTAGCCAAGGGCGGTCATGGATATGGTTTGCGTGCAGGAAATGTAGCAGGTGAAACCTGGCCAAAACTGGCTGAAATTTGGTTGAAGAATATCATTACAAATAAGTAATCGACTTAAGAAAGTGATGCTAACCTACTTCGCAACACAGCAGGATTTCAGAAACTGGCTTGAGATAAACCACGACAAGGAGACTGAACTTTTGGTTGGTTTTTATAAAGTAGACAGTGGTAAACCTAGCATCACCTGGCCGCAGTCGGTTGATCAGGCGCTTTGTTTCGGTTGGATTGATGGTATACGAAAAACGGTCGATTCGGAGAGTTATTGCATCCGGTTTACGCCCCGAAAACCAAGAAGTACCTGGAGCGCGATAAATATCCGAAAGGTAGAAGAGATGAATAAGCTCGGACTAATGCACCCTGCCGGACTTGCTGCTTTCGAAAAACGAAATGAACAGAAATCGGCCATCTATTCCTACGAAAACAGACCTGAAAAGCTTACGAATGAATATGAATTACTATTTAAATCTCAACCAAAAGCGTGGGAGTTTTTTCAATCGCAACCCCCATCTTATCAAAGAACTGCTATTTATTGGATGATGAGTGCGAAACAGGAACTAACACGACAAAAACGGCTCAATGAACTTATCACAGATAGTGAAAATGGGCTTAAAATTAAGCCATTACGTTAGTGTCTTGTGAATCGCAATACCTAATCCTGATTGTCCTGAATAAACTCATTAATAATGGACTCCGCTTTCTTCATGTCAGATTCCTGAATATAAAGATCAACTGCAGAAGGAACTCCGCTTACAAATCCAACAGTGAGTCCGGATTGAAAATCATTTTTAATTAATGCTGAAATCTCAACCTCTTCCAGTCTCTCTTTCAAAAGATAAACCAAAACTTCGGTGCCAGTATAAACCCTGATCAAATCATTTCCATTTTTCATCTTGTCGTCTTTTAAATTCAAAGTTTTATGCGAATAATATCAAAGGAAACGATAAAAAACATTCTTTCAAAATTTGACATAAAGAAAAGCGGGTTGTCATGATATTTCTGGCGCAATTCATATTTGCTGAGGATCGGGTGATTCCGCATCATCAGATAGTCAGCTCTCAACATCAAGCAGTAATCTTCCAACATCAAGTTGTAATCTTGCAACATCAAGCAGTAATCTTCCGACATCAAGTTGTAATCTTGCAACATCAAGCAGTAATCTTCCAACATCAAGTTGTAATCTTGCAACATCAAGCAGTAATCTTCCAACATCAAGTTGTAATCTTGCAACATCAAGCAGTAATCTTCCAACATCAAGTTGTAATTTTCTGACATCAAGCAGTAATCTTCCAACATCAAGTTGTAATCATCCAATATCAAGTAGTAATCTTGCTTTGAACAAGCAAAAAAAACATGGATAGGTCTTGGTTTAAATAGAAGCAACTATTCTCCTACTTTCCCCATCAAATAATCAATAATCTCTTTATTTTGAAACTGATAAAATAGTTTACTTTTGTTCATCCTAAGTCTTAACCTGTTATTGCATGATCAATAGAATTTTACCCACTTTTTTGTTTTGTTTCATTTCAATTGGTTCAGTCTTGGCACAAGGTATTCGCGGACGAATTACCGATGCACAGGGTGAAGCGGTGCCCTTTGCGAATATTTACATTCCGCAATTGTCAACCGGAACCTCTTCTAATATTGACGGAAATTACGAATTGAAGCTGCTGGCAGGAAACTGGAAGATCCTATTTCAATACATTGGTTATCAGACCAAGTCGTATGATTTAGTCATTGGAAAAACGTTCCAGGTAAAAAACGTGCAGCTGATTACCCAGAATTACAAGATTCCTGAAATCACAATTCTTGCATCCGGCGAAGACCCCGCGTATTATATTATGCGGCGGGCCATCGCATTGGCACCGTATTACCAGAAACAGGTTTCAAAATATTCGTGCAAAGTGTACCTGAAAGGATCGGGCGTGTTCGAAGAGATTCCAACAATGGCGAAGCTGTTAATGGACAAAAAGGAAGTTAAAGATCTTCAGGAACCCTTTGTGCTGGAGACTGTCAGCAAAATTGACTTTGAGTTACCCGACAAAATTAAACAGGAGGTGTTGGCAATGCACTCATCCGGAAAGGATAACAACACATCTCCTATGGGAATGATTACCAATAATTTGTACGATGCGGACAAATACGGGGTTGTTTCTCCGGTCGGGATAAACGCTTTAAAGGTCTACCGATTCCATCTCGAAAGTGTCTTCGAAGACCAGGGATTTACCATCAACAAGATAAAGGTGACACCCAAAACCAATGGAAATGATGTGTTTTCGGGCTACATCTACATTGCAGATTTGTTCTGGAACATCCATTCTGCTGATCTGAAACTGCACATCCCGATGACCGATGTAAATGTGCATCAACTTTATGCGGAGGTGAATAAAAACACATGGATGCCCGTAAGCCTCGATTTTGACATGAATTTTGCCGGACTTGGATTCAAAATGAAATTCCGGTATGTTGCTGCTATCACCGATTACAATACCACGTTGAATCCTGCCCTTGACCATACATTTCTTGAAAAGCTGAATAACCAGCAGGCACAGGATCAGCAGCTGTTCGAAAAAATGAATACCGGCAATAGCACGATTCAAAAGCCGTCTAAACCCAGGAACAAAGTACAAAAGCAGATTGACCAACTGATGGAGAAACCGGCACTGAGTAACCGCGAAACGGTAAAATTAAGCCGGATGATTGAAACAGAAACAAAGCGGAACAGTCCGCCCGAACCGCTTGAAATCAAATCGACATTCAAGGTAAGTTCGAAACAGGTGAATAACGATTCGGCATACTGGGTTAGCCTGCGACCCATTCCGCTCACAGCAACTGAAAAGGTTAGCTTTGTTAAGAAAGATTCGTTTTTGCTGGTTTCTTCCAAACCTGAATACCAGGATTCGGTGCGCAATTTTAAACGAAAATTTAAAGCCAAACATTTACTTTTCGGGAAAACCTATGATTATTCGATTGATTCGATCCGGCATTTCGAACGGTTTTCGATTCCAAATCTGATAAATCCAACTTCGCTCTCCTTTAATTCTGTTGACGGATTAAAAATGGAATTGCCTTTTAGCTACTATAAGTCAGACAGTACAGGCCATATGATGCGATTTGGTCCGACATTTGCTTATGCCTTTGCACGTGAAAAGCTGGATGTATCTTTCTCATACGAGCAGCGATTGAATGGATTGAAAAACAGTTGGTTTTCAATTGGCGCAGGAACTACAACGGCTGATTATAGCCGCACTTCGGGGTTGTCTTCCATCAACAATACTTTTTATACTCTTTTTCTTGAAGAAAATTACAAACGTTTCTACCGTCGCGATTTTCTGCATTTGGCAGTTGGCAGCGACCTGGTAAACGGGCTGAATTTGAAAGTTGCCGTTGATTACAGCGATAACAGCCCTTTGACCAATCATTCCAATTTTTCCCTTATTGATTATAAGGATAAAGAGATTAAACCGAATGTTCCGGTGAATAATACGATGATTCCAGCGCAACTTGAAGGTCACCAGTCATTAGTCACTCAAGCGACTTTGGAGTATACGCCACACCATCGGTATTCGATACGAAATAACACCAAAGTGTATGCAGAAAGTAAATATCCAACCTTTTCAATCAATTACAGAGGGGCTTATTCGGGTATATTTGGCAGCGACGCGCGTTATGATCTGCTGAAAATAGGTGTACGTCAGAAAATTAAATTTGGTATTGATGATCATATATCATATATGGTAAATGCCGGGACTTTCCTGAACTCATCAAAATTATATTTCGAAGATTTCCAGCACTTCAATACTCAGTCAACGGGGTTTGCCTTTAATTCAACTGAAAATAGTTTCAGACTTTTGCCTTTTTACGAATTTTCGATCCAAAAATCGTTTGTGGATGCGCATATCAACTGGCAGTCGCGCCGCCTGATTTTAAAACATCTTCCTATCATCAAAAACTCGTCGGTTTCGGAAAACCTGTTTGTGAATTTCCTGAGTACGCCGGAAATGAAAAACTACATGGAAGCAGGTTATGGCCTCCGTCAATTATTTCTATTATTGAATGTTGAAGGTGTGGCTGGTTTTGAAAACGGCAAATTTCGTTCGGCAGGAATCAGGGTAAGTATCAATCTTAAATAACAAAAATGTAAGGTAACCCTTCCGACAAATCAAAAGGATGACCTTACATTTTTACTGCGTAATGACTTTTCCGGTTACTTCTTTTTGGAAAAATTCACAATCAGGAAATAAGCAATAAAACCCAACGAAATAGAAACCAGTTCGATGCCAAAAGGCAGCATACTGTCTTGCATAAAATTCCGGTAATGATCCTGGTTACTGAGACCCGGGCCCATCAGATCAATAAGGATAAACCCAAATCCGCCAAAGAAAGCGACCAAGCCCCATTTCAAAGAAGGGTACCTGTTTACTTCCTGATTCCCGGAATTTGCAGAATTGACCTTCTGATCTAATATTGCGGCACTGTCAAAATGCCCGGTTTTAATGATCATTCTTTTCAGAAAAAAATCGGTGAAATTTTTCAGAACCTGGTAAATCGCGAAAAAGATTGTCGCGGCAATTAATAATTGTTGCATAATTTTCAATTTTAAGTGTTTGTAAGATGTGACGCCACTGGTTTGCGAAATGTTGCAGTTGCACTCAGTTTTTTTCGAATAAAAAATGTTGGTACTTTGTGCAACATTTAATGACCGGTCGTTGTCACACCTGAAGTATGAATGATGCTGAATTAGTAGCCCAGATTTTAAACGGAAATATGAAATCCTTCACTTTTTTGGTAAATCGTTACCAGAAACTGGTGGTGCATATTACCGGGAGGTTGATTCAGCGTCGCGAGGAATTGGAAGATGTAAGCCAGGAGGTATTTCTGAAAGTGTATCAGAATTTAGGAAAGTACCGGAACGAATGTAAATTGTCGACATGGATTGCAACGATCGCTTACAATTCAAGTATCAATTACCTAAGGAAGTTTAAAAAAAGTGAAGAGGCTAATTTGGATGACAAGGCAATATTGGATAAACTCACCGACTTTAAACAAGATGATTTCGAGACGACCGATCTGCATCGTTACATTCGTGAACAGATTGAATTGTTGCCTGTCCAGTACCGCACCGTATTAACGTTGTATCACCTCGAGGAGTTTTCGTACCAGGAGATAGAGCAGATTACCGGAATGCCCGAGGGCACCGTCAAAAACTACCTGTTCAGGGCAAAGGCGCTTTTAAAGGAAAAACTTCAGTTTGTGGTGAACGAAAACAGTTTAAAATTAGTGAAGGAGATCAATAATGAAAAATGAAGAACTGGATTATATAATAGAAGAATCGTTCAGAACAGAACCCGGTTTTCGCTTGCCTGCTGATTTTGCAAGGAAGCTTACCTTGTCGGTTACCCGCCGTGAGCAGTGGAAAACTGACGTTCGCGAGTATCTTTACCTGACTGTAGTTCTGATTTCATTGCTCGCAGTAGCAACAGTGACCTATTATCTGATTGACAAAGATATCGTTATTCGTTTCGTTTCTTTTATCACTCAAAATGCTGTAACCGTAGTCTTTATTGTATTTATTCTGAATTTCATCCTGTTTGCCGACCGGGTGCTGCTGCGCCTGCTATTCAACCGGTGGAAAAGGGCCAGTTGAGAAGGTATTGAAAACCGGGACCAACGAAAGTGCCAATGTATTTCAATCTGAGAAGTCACATTAAGGTAATGTTGAAATAGTTGGAACGATAAGGAGTTTGTGTACTTTTGTCGCAAAATATTTTAACTATGATTTACATGGCAGACACAGCCGATCTGGACGAACTCCGGAAGCTGTACCTTTTTTTTCCCCTCGAAGGAGTCACTACCAACCCAACAATTTTAAGCCACGCAGGAAACAAACTTTCGGTTGCCATTGAAGGCATTCAGAATCTGGTTGGATCCGGAATGGTACACGTACAAATGATCTCTTCCGAATCGGACGATATGGTGCGTGAAGCAAAAAAATACCGCAGTTATTTTGATTTTGGTGATAATTTTTATGCCAAGATACCCGTAACTGCAAATGGTTACAGGGCGATGCGTATCCTGAAGGATGCAGGCATCAATGTAACTGCAACCGCAATTTTTACGCAACAGCAGGCTTTGGTAGCGATGAAGGCCGGGGCAGATTTTGTCGCTCCGTATGTAAGCCGCCTCGACAATATTTCTTCGCACGGAATTGAAGTGGTTGAAAACATCGTCGATAATATATTAGAGTATGGTTTGAATGGTAGGGTTTTAGCAGCCAGTTTCAAAACGGTCGACCAAATTTACCGCACAAGTATGGCCGGAGCACACTCTGCAACCATCAGCCCCGAATTGCTTTACCAGCTGATCAATCACCCGATGACCGACATTGGTGTGAAACAGTTTGAATTGGATGCTGAGGGCCTATACGATATTGAGTTTTAAGTTGCCACTATAATATAGAAAAGGGATTTTATCGCGAAGGTGAAATCCCTTTTTAGTTTTATTCCTACGGGGTGGTTTGATATCAACGACACCAATTTTTTGAGCGGTTATTGCTGATTTTCGGGTACAAAAAACAAGCCGGCAATTTTATTTTCCTTGTCAAATACCAATTTCATTTTCAACTTCATATTTTCAAAATGGCACAACGTATAGGTGACATCATAAGTTTGAATTTTGCCAACCGTTATCTCATCCATTTTCTGGAATTTGCCACATTTATTATTTAAATCGTCCCATACAAGTTTTAATTTTTCAGCAGGCAACGCAGCTTTCATATTCTGATCAAAAGTTTCAATAATTTTTGGAAATTCATTTTTCTGAAAACTACTGATTACCAGTTTTGAAATTTCGATGTTTCGATTTTCCTGGGCAAACATGATTGTGCTCAACGCACAGAAAATAAGGGTTATAAATATTCTTTTCATGGTTTTGTGATATTAAGTTGAATTATTGTTTGTTAATATCAAAGGAAACAATAAAAAACATAATTGCAAATTTTTTGCATCAAGAGAATCCTTGTAGTCAAAGTATTCTGTTTAGTTAATACAATTCAGATCAAGGTGGAATAATCTTAACAATTTGTATTTTTGCGATTAAACTATTTGGCATTATTTTAGTCAAACGAGTTCAATAATTTTATTAAACCAAGCGAATATAATAAAGTAATCTAATGACATTGCAAATAAAGAAATCAATCAGAACTCCTGTTACAATAATTCTGATTGTTATTGTACTTGGGATCATCCTTTATCCCAAGATTAAACCCATGTTTAAATCGGGATCCGGTTCAAAAACAGGTTCGGCTGCAGGTGCACAGGGTATGCGCGGGGGAAATCAACCGCTGTTAGCGAGTGGCTATGTAATTGTCCCGACACAAATGAATGAGCTTATTTACAGCACCGGCTCATTGATCCCCGATGAGGAGGTGGAACTTTCGTTCGAAGCAGCGGGCAAAGTAGTGGGCATCTTTTTCAAGGAAGGCACCAGGGTAAAAAAAGGCGAATTACTTGCCAAAATAAACGACAGGCCGTTACAGGCACAACTATTAAAACTGCAGGCTCAGCGAAAGCTTTCCGAAGAACGTGAGTTTCGCCAACGACAGTTACTCGACCGCGATGCCATTAGCCGTGAGAGTTACGACCAGGTTGCTACCGAGCTTCAATCGCTCGAAGCCGATATACTGCTGGTATTGGCACGCATTTCCGAAACTGAATTAAGGGCTCCTTTCGATGGTATTGTTGGATTGCGCATGGTGAGTGAAGGAGCTTTTGCCACCACTCAAACCAAAATAGTACAACTTGTAAAAATAAGTCCGCTAAAAATTGAGTTTTCCATTCCGGAACGGTATGCCGGTGAAGTTACTCCGGGGTACCCCATTACGTTTGTTATTGACGGGATACAAAAATCCTTTACGGCCGAGGTTTACGCGGTTGCTCCCAAGGTGGATGTCGATACCCGCACCATTGTTGCCAGGGCCTATTATCCCAATAAAAACGAGGAGTTGAAACCAGGTCGTTTTGCCAGTGTCAGGGCTCTTTTATCAAAAATTGAAAATACCATTTCAGTGCCAACTCAAGCTATCATTCCTGAAATGGAAGGCGAAAAGGTATTCATTATTAAAAATGGCAAAGCGAAAGAAGTGAAGGTTACATTAGGGCTTCGGACTGAATCGCATGTTCAGATTCAAAAAGGATTGAATTTTGGGGATACACTACTTACTACGGCAATTTTGCAATTACGTCAAGGCATACCGGTTCAACTCGATACGCTGGTTACCAACAAATCCATCGTAAACAACATCCAATGAGTCTATCGTCAACAAGTATAAAGAGGCCTGTACTCTCCACTGTTTTTTCGTTGGTTATCCTTTTATTTGGAGCAATAGGATTAACTTATCTTGGAGTAAGGGAGTTTCCAAGTGTCGACCCGCCAATTATTTCGGTCGATACCTCTTATCCGGGTGCGAACTCCGATGTAATTGAAACACAGATCACCGAGCCTTTGGAACAATCCATTAACGGCATTCCGGGTATCCGCACCCTGACCAGCCGTAGCAGCCAGGGACGCAGCAGCATTACCGTCGAGTTCGAACTATCGGTTGATATGGAGACAGCTGCCAACGATGTGCGCGATAAAGTATCGCAGGCACAGCGGATGCTTCCGCGCGACTGCGACCCGCCAACCGTTTCGAAAGCCGATGCCGACGCAAGTCCGATTATGATGATTGCGGTGAAAAGTCCGCAGCGGTCACTGCTTGAACTTTCGGAAATTGCCTTACTCACTTTTAAAGAGCAGTTACAAACCATTTCCGGAGTTAGCGCGGTATTTATCTGGGGAGAAAAACGTTATGCGATGCGTATCTGGCTCGACCCTGCAAAACTGGCAGGTTATCAGATGACGCCTCTTGATGTCAGAAATGCCATACTTCGTGAAAACGTGGAGCTTCCGGCAGGCAGCATCGAAGGTACTACGACGGAACTCACGATACGCGCCTTGGGTCTTATGACCACACCCCAGGAATTCAACAGTCTAATTTTACGGCAAACCGGTGATCAGATTGTCAGGGTAAGCGATATTGGCCGCGCCGAACTTGGGCCACAGGATTTACGAGGAATCATGAAATTGAACGGCATACCCATGGTTGCAACGATAATTGTTCCGCAACCCGGTGCCAACCATATCGAAATTGTGGATGAAGTATATAAACGACTCAAATTCATTCAGAAAGATCTTCCTGATGATGTGAAATACGAAATTGGTTTTGACAATACAACCTATATCAGGTCTTCTATCGAGGAAGTGAAGAGTACCATCTACATTGCTTTCTTTCTTGTGGTCGTCATTATTTTTGCTTTTCTGCGTGACTGGCGTACCACCATTATTCCAATTCTTGTTATTCCAGTTTCATTGATCGGCTCATTTTTCATTATGTACATTTCCGACTTTACCATCAACGTGCTCACGCTCTTGGCTATCGTCCTTTCCATTGGATTAGTGGTTGATGATGCCATTGTGATGATGGAAAACATTTATGTGAAAATTGAACAGGGGATGACCCCACTCGAGGCCGGT
>Ga0209484_10000260_pt1 | contig 12257 bp, 9 predicted proteins | sample NGEPer16B_FD_185493 | JGI IMG/M metagenome (GOLD analysis project Ga0209484, IMG submission 185493) | Arctic peat soil microbial communities from the Barrow Environmental Observatory site, Barrow, Alaska, USA - NGEE Permafrost159B-16B... | ecosystem: Environmental > Terrestrial > Soil > Wetlands... | reverse complement strand
AACTGCAAATAATATAAGAATATGCAACGATCTATGCGCCACAAATCAAATATCAGATACAATTGAACACTAAACGGTTTCACTAAAAATAATTTTCTAAAACCATTCTGCGGCTAAAGCCAATTTTTATTCATCATTTTACCACGGCATAAATACCTGGGTAATTAATCAATGCCAGTGTAAATAGATATTCAGAAGAATTTACTCAAAATTATTTTTTCCGGAGACACATTAGTATACAAATTTCCTTAATCTACATTTCCACCAATAAATAATACACCCAACAATATTATCAATATATGAGACGATCCTATTTACTCCCCCTGCTCATCCTGTTTCTATTGACTACAGTACAAACTGCAGTAGGTCAAAGCAATATCAATCCGGCCTCCGTTGATGTAAATAACCTGAGTGATGCCCAGATACAACGGATCATGCAGGAGATGCAGACGCGGGGATTAACACAGGATCAGGCCATTGCGCTCGCTAAAGCCCAGGGGGCCAGCCAGACCCAGATCGACCAGCTAACCACCAGGATTCAGCAACTGCAGATGAAACCTTCTGATACATTGTCCTCAAAATCTGATTATCCTTCGGCTAACTCCATCCGGAAAGCCTACACCTCTCCCAAGGCACGCGTGACAGTCTCTGAAAAAACAAAGAAAATATTCGGATACCAGCTCTTTAATTCCCAAAACCTCTCGTTCGAACCGGCTGTCAATATTCCAATTCCACTGGACTATGTTCTTGGTATCAGCGATCAGCTCTCCATCAATGTTTGGGGTGCCTCGCAAACAAAGTACCAGCTCACGATCGATAAAAACGGGGCCATTACAATTCCCGATGTAGGACCGGTCTATCTTGCAGGTCTCTCCTTCGAAAAAGGACAGTCGCTGATTAAAAACAGGTTAATGGCCATCTACAGCGGTATGGCCGGTGAATTTCCAAATACCTGGGCGGAAGTAAGTCTCGGTGCCGTCCGCTCGATCAAGATCAATGTAATCGGTGAGATCAATGCTCCCGGAACCTATACCCTCCCCTCTACAGCTTCGGCTTTTAATGCCCTTTACCTCTCCGGCGGACCTAACGAGAACGGATCGTTCCGCGAAATCAGACTGATCCGCGACGGGGTGACATTCAAAACAATCGACGTTTACGACTTTCTGATCAATGCAGATCCTACGGCCAACGTACAACTCCGCGAACAGGATATCATCTTCGTTCCCAACTATAAAACACGCGTTGAGATTGCCGGTGAGATCAAGCGAAAAGGGATTTTCGAAATCAAAACGACCGAAACAATGTCGGACCTGATCCGGTTTGCTGGTGGATTCAGTGATAAGGCATACACCCATGCATTGACGGTGATACGCAATAACGACAGGGAACGCGAAGTACGGACGGTCGTCGATACTGATTTTAGTAAGTTCGCCTTACAGAACGGTGACTCAATCAGGGCCGACTTGATACTGAACCGTTTCAGCAACCGGGTAGCCATTCAAGGAGCCGTGTTTCATCCCGGAAATTATGAACTCACACGCGGGATGAAGCTCTCTGACCTGATCATAAAAGCGGACGGGTTGCGTGAAGATGCCTTTATGAACCGCGGACTGATCAGCCGGATAAGCGAGGATAACTCTCCCGAAAATATCTCATTCGATCTCAAAGAGGTAATGAAGGGAAGCAATGATATTTTACTCCGCAAAGAGGATCAGGTAACGATTCGTTCAATCTCCCAGCTGCGTGAGGAGAGAACCGTGAATATCCTTGGAGAGGTCATAAAGCCCGAGACTTTCGAATATCAGGATAATATGACGCTCAGTGATCTGATCTTTAAGGCAGGAGGCTTTCGCGAAGAAGCAGACATCTCGATCATTGAAGTGAGCCGCAGGTTAAGCTACGAGCAGGCCGCCAAAGTGACTGATAAAATGAATGATATCTTCCAGTTCGCCCTTACGCGCGACCTGAAACTCTCACCCACCGATGCCGCCTTTAAACTGATGCCATTCGATGAGGTATACGTACGCCGGGCACCTGGATACGGCAATCAGGGAACCATTATGATTACGGGTGAGGTGATCTATGCCGGAACCTATGCGATATCGGATAAAAACGAAAAGATATCAAATATGATTAAAAGAGCCGGAGGATTGATACCCGGCGCATTTATCAGCGGGGCAACATTAACCCGTACCTACAATCTCTCGGAGGCTGAGAAGGAGAAGAAAAGACAGCTGATGCAAAGGGATAGCACCCTCAGAGATTCCCTTTTAACCTTAAAAAGCACATATCCCGTCGGAATTGAGCTGGAAAAAATTCTCGCAAGTCCAGGCAGCAGCATTGATCTGCTGTTACAACCGGGCGATGTGATCAACATTCCCCGTCAATTGCAGACCGTCAAAGTATCGGGTAATGTGATGAATCCATTGGCGTTGACTTACGAAAAAAGAATATCGCTCAGCAGATACATCGACCGGGCAGGAGGATATGACGACCGGGCCAGGAAATCGAGAACTTATGTGATCTACCCCAATGGCACAACAGCTTCAACACGTGGTTTTATTTTCAGAAGGAGTCCGCGCATCACCCCCGGGGCTGAAATTATCGTTCCTAAAAAAGCGGTGAAAACTGACAATACAATGAAGTGGATATCCATCGCTTCGGCTCTCGCTTCTATGGCGACTGCTGTCGCTACACTCGTGATCGTGACCAGATAAAGACATCTGGAAACATTGATCTTCCAACAATATTGATTCATAATTTTTTGAAATGACCCTGGAAAACACGAAACGTCAGAACCAAAATCAGGAGACAGAGGTTGACTTTATCAACCTCGCAAGAACCTTTTGGGATGGTAGAATTTTGGTTGGTAAGCTAATAGCGTTGAGCGTTTTTATTGGATTTTTTGTAGCAATTCTGATTCCGAATGAGTTTACCGCGTCCTCAACAATGGTACCACAAATTTCGGATCCTAAATCAAAATTGGCTAGCCTTTCAGGAGGGCTATCAGGTCTTTCTGGTTTAGCAGCGATGGCCGGCGTAAATTTAAGTACAGGAGCAGGTTCCGAATTGTCTCCAAGAACCTATTCAAGCATTATTTCGAGTGTACCATTTCAACTGGAGTTGATGAAAACGCCTCTTAACTTCGAAAAACTGGATAGTCAAATAACATTATATGAATACTATACCAAAATAAAATCTGTAAATCCTTTCCTAAAATATACCGTGGGACTTCCCTCGTTAATCTTTAAGGCAATCAAAGGGGATAAGAAAAATAAATTTAAATCATCATTAGAAAACCCTTTGTACCAACTAACTGAAAAGCAAATCGATGTACAAAAGATTATAGAAAAGAAAGTTGGGATATTTGTAAACGATAAGGATGCATACGTTTCTCTAAGCTGTACTCTTCCTGAAGCTTATGCTTCAGCTCAGTTAGTACAGAGTGCACAAATGATTCTACAACGTTATATCACAGAATTTAAGATCGAAAAAGCAAAAGCTGATCAGGAGTTTATTCAGCAACGATATGACGAGGCAAAAAAGAATTACCAGGCTGCTCAACAACAACTTGCTTCTTTCCGAGATCGTAATAAATTCATGTCCACTGCTACTGCTAAAACTGAGGAAGAGCGTCTGAATGGAGAATATACCCTTGTAACTGGTGTCTATTCAGAATTGGCAAAGAAACTCGAACAAGCAAAAATACAAGTAAAAGAAGAGACTCCGGTATTCACCATCATTAAACCAGTATCAGTACCTATCGAAAAGTCGTCACCCAACCGACCGCTCATATTGGCTATTTCGGCGTTTATTGGCCTGATTGTCGGAACTGTTTGGGTATTAGGTATGGACTTTATGATACAGACCAGAAACAAATGGAGAGCAAATAATCTATAAATTAAATATTCTGCTCATCAATATCATAAAGGGGATAAAATGTTAAAATCCGGATATGTAGGATTTCTGATTTTTGTAAGTATGATGATTGTGTTCTTTGTTTTGCCCGATCCGGAAGGGCTGCAAAAGCCTTTCAGAGTCCTCATTGGATTATCTTTTGTCATTATCTATTTTGCCCTTTTAATCAAGAAAGAGATTGACAGGATGACGCTTTGGCCAGTGATTATCGGAGGGATTTTAGTCCTTTTTATGATCTACAGAGGGACTTTTGAGACTTCACTTCTCAATGCTTACCTGTGTTTGTTTGGTCTGCTTTGTATGCCGCACCTCTTTTTTAATCTAATAACTATCCGAAAAACCAATCTGAATTACCTTCATGTTTTTTGCGTTCTTTCGATAATAATTCAATTTCTCCTATTCTCATCAACTGACGGGAGGCCAAAACTCGCTTATGAGATCAACTTATCGGGGGCTTATCTATTTCTCTTTTTTCTATGTTCGGATGTTCTGAACATCAAACATGGTAAGTTACTTGTAATTGTGCTTTCATTACTCACTCTGAGCAGATTACTTATTTTCAGTATCATTCTTTACTATATAGTTCTACACTCTAAAAAATATTTCAGGCGATGGTTGGAAAAACTAAATGCAACAATCATTGCAATAACAGGTTATATTCTTATTTCCATTTTTTCGTTGTGGTATGTTGCAAACATAAAGTCGGAAATCGCTTACGATACAAGTATTAGTCGGATCGCAACATTAAATGATGGATCCAATGAATTACGGTTCATAGCTAATACATTGGTATTAGCAACCATTTACACTAACCCATTTGATTCAAAAGTTTTATTCGGCTTCGGTCAATACGAAAATTTCGCCGCAGAAACCAAAGGATCACTAATTGGACCCCATAATGAATTGTTCAATTCGATTCTTCAATTTGGAATTATCACTGTCCTTTTCTTTTCACTTTTTTCATTGCCCATCTTTAACAGGGTGGTCTCTTATGCAAATATTGAATATTTTATCCCAATATTGTTCTATACCCTTATACTTTGGGTGAGATTCCTTTTAGTGCCCAGTTTTGAGATGCTTTTTATCCTGTTTATGCTCAATATCATCAACGAAAATAGTAAATCATGTGAAACAAGTTCAAACCCAAATGACCATTGTACTTCTGGTACATGATATCCATTTTGGAGGCGGTGGCGAACGGGTCGCCATCAATCTTGCCAATTATTTTGTTGAGAAAGTCAGTCATGTCATTATCGTATCTTTATCTCAACCAAAAACAAGGAATATTTTCACAATCGATAAAAGGATCGGAATTGAATATTTAGAAATAAACTTTGAATATGGAAGTAATTTGATTAATAAAATTACTTCCGTATTCAAAATAAATAAACATTTCAATAATTATCAAGGACAAACAATTGTTTTAGGTATCGGGAATTACCCCAGTTTATTACTCTGTCTGTTACCCAAAAGAAAGAATATCAAAACAGTTGGCTGTCAACATTTAGCATACTCGGGAATAAAAAATAGTTGGGCATTACTGAGAAATATTTTCTTCAACAGATTGGATCGGATTGTCTCTTTAACAAATCGTGATTTATCAAAATACAAAAGCCTAAATAAAAATTCGGTTGTCATACCAAACAGCATTTCACCTTGTCCTAAAAATCCCGCTTTATTGACCAATAAGAGAATCCTATTTATTGGCCGTATGGTTTATGAAAAAGGGTATGATATTTTAATAGAAGTACTTAAAAAGATAAATGCCAGACATCCGGATTGGGTTTTTAGAATTATTGGAGATGGTCCTTTAAAAAATAGTATTGTTGAAAAAATTGAGGTATCCGGGTTAAAAGAAAATATATCATTAATATCATCAACTAATTTAATTACAGAAGAATACCTTAAAGCTTCCATGTTTTTAATGACGTCAAGAACAGAAGGTCTGCCGATGGTATTGCTGGAGGCACAGGTTTGCGGTCTGCCTATTGTTTGTTTCGATTGCGAAACAGGACCTTCCGATATTGTTACTGACAATAAAAATGGTTTCTTGATTGATTGTTATGATATTGACAAAATGACGGAAAGAATCTCACTGCTTTGCATTGATTATGATTTGAGATTAAAATTTGGCAGAAATGCGGTAGAAAATGTCAAAAAATTCAGCCCTGAAATAATCAACTCAAAGTGGGATAAACTATTTGAGGAACTCAGTCGATAAAAACCAATGATCCCGAAAACCATCCACTTTTGCTGGATCAGCGGCGACCCTTATCCGCCATTTATTGATAAATGCATCAGTTCATGGAAAGTGATGCTTCCTGATTATGAGTTTGTACTGTGGGATCGGACCAAAGCTGACATAATCGATAGTATTTGGTTAAAACAAACGATCGCATTAAAAAAATATGCCTTTGCTGCCGATTTTATCAGAATCTATGCGCTCTATCACTATGGTGGCGTTTACCTGGATGCAGATATTGAAGTTGTTTCTTCGTTTAATCTGTTCCTGAACCACGATTTGTTTATTGGTTTCGAATATAATAACGATTTGGAACCAGGGGTTTTTGGCGCAATTCCCGGGCATCCCTGGCTAGCAGATCTTTTGAAATATTACCAAAACAGATCATTTATTAAAAAAGACGGAACGCAGGATACCAGACCATTACCGAGTATTTTTAACGAAACGGCAACAAGACGATTCGGGTTTAAAGCTAATGGCAAAATTCAGATCGTTATTAATGAAGGCATTACCATTTATCCTTGCGACTACTTTTCTCCTAAAAATATCTATTTCGAACAAATAAACAGAACTGCCAACACCGTTACAATTCATCATTTCGACGGAAGCTGGGTGAAAAAAAACGGGAAATACAAGTTGAAACAACTCTTTCATCGACTACTTTACAGATTGGGAGGGAAACCTTTTCATACGAAATTCATTAAAATTTTCAGAAGAATTTGTTAGTGAACCTGCACTTGGCTAAAGTTCAGCAAAACAAATTAAAACCTTATAGATGTACTATAAGGTCAACGAATTGACAAACTTACTATCGCATGAACTTTTCTGTCCTTATTTCTGTATACGATAAGGAGAATCCCAAATACCTGAAAGCCGCATTAGAAAGTATCTGGAACCAGCAAACCTTACGTCCATCAGAAATAGTTTTGGTTAAAGATGGAGTACTCACCCCAGAACTTGACAGGGTAATTGACCAGTTTTATTCGATTGCTCCATTAAAAATATGCAAGCTGGATCAAAATCATGGACTTGGATATGCTTTAGCATTAGGATTGGACTACTGCTCGAATGATCTTGTCGCGCGAATGGATAGCGACGATATATCTTGTCCAGATCGTTTCGAAAAACAAATAATGTTTATGTCCATTCACCCTGAATTCGACATTTTAGGAACGAATATTGCAGAGTTTCATAATCAGGGTGATACGATTTGTTCGCACAGGCGGCTTCCTTCTCAATTTATCGAAATAAAAAGTTTTGCAAAGAGGCGAAATCCTTTAAACCATATGTCAGTACTGTTTAGAAAGTCTGCGGTTATTGGTGCAGGAAATTATCAGCCTTTTTTTGGTTACGAAGATTATTACCTTTGGATTCGAATGCTGCGAAATGGGTCCATAATCGGGAATATACCGGAAGACCTTGTTTTTGCCAGAATCGGGAATAATATGTTTGCAAGAAGGCATGGTATACGTTTTTTCAAACAAGAGTTAAGGTTACAGAAAGAGTTGTTAAAAATGGACTTCCTCACCTTTTGGGAGTATTCAAGAAATATTTTCTTACGTGCGTTTCCCAGGTTATTTCCGGTTTGGGGATTAAAATTAGTTTATAAATTTCTTCATAAATGAGACAAACAGCCTTAGTTGGTGCAAGCGGATTTATTGGAACAAGATTGATAGACCTATTAGGTAAAGAAAACTGTTACAACATTGACAAAAACCCAAGTGAAAAATACAACGATATTACCACTATACAGGACATAAGAGAAAAGAACCTTGAACATGTCCTATCCAATTCTACTGAGACTGTAATTTTACTGGCTGCAGAACATCGTGATGATGTCTCCCCAATCTCATTATACTATGATGTAAATGTGAATGGCACACGCCACGTACTTGATGCAATGGACAAGCAGGGAATTACCAACATCATTTTCATCAGTTCCGTTGCTGTTTACGGGCTTAATAAAAAAAATCCGGACGAGCAATTTCCTCCCGATCCGTTCAGCCATTATGGCAAAAGCAAATGGCATGCAGAAAACGTCCTTCGTGAATGGCAACAAAAAGATCCTGGTCACAAATCACTCACGATTATACGATCAACAGTGGCATTTGGAGAAAACAATCAGGGAAACGTTCATAATCTCCTTCGCCAGATCGCTTCCGGAAAATTTCTAATGGTAGGAAGAGGTGAGAATATAAAGTCAATGGCTTATGTCGGAAATGTAGCTGCATTTATCAAATTCTGCTTCGAAACAAGAAACCCGGGATTTAGAGTACTGAACTACACAGATAAGCCGGACCTTACCATGAACGAGTTGGTTCTTCAGGCAGAAGAGAGCTTAAACAGGAAGTTACCTCCATTACGTCTCCCCTACTGGTTGGGAATGTTAGGTGGTCTTTGCTTCGATCTGCTAACAAAGATCACAGGAAAAAAAACGCCTATCAGTAGCATGCGAATTAAAAAATTCTGTGCGACCACACAATTTGACGCAACCCTGGCATACAATTCAGGTTTTGTTGCACCTTTAACGTTGGCAGAAGGATTAGACAGGACATTAAAAAACGAGTTTGGAGACCTTATTAAAAACAAGTAGGTAAGGCTCCAAATGATCTCATTCATTTTTAATCCATGAAGGTAATTTTTCATCTTACTGTATTTCTGCTTCTTTGCTTTATCTCTCATCCTGAGAAATCCATAGCACAATCGATACCTGTCGGCACAGTGGTTCTGGAGGATGCATATCGCAGGGCTCAGCTTTTAGGTGAAATTGATTCCTCCATCTCTTTTACCTCCCGTCCTTTATTTCCCGTAGCCTCGATGAAAATAGATAACCCTTTTGACCCATTCAGCACACTTGGAAAAGAAAGATGGACAAAAACTGATGGGACCTTTCGATTCTTAAAAGAGAGAGGAAAAGTGCAACTACTGCCATTCACAATACAGCAACAGTCCAACTCTGATCATCCCTATAGTCTCAATGACGGAATGATGATCCCGGCAAGGGGCTACCAAACATTGGTCAGTGGAGGTTTTTTTGCGAATTTTGGACCTTTAAGCATTCAACTACGACCAGAATATGTATACGCTGAAAATAAAGATTTTCAGGGATTTTACAAGGAATTGAGCGATCAGAAATGGTATGAATATTACCAGGTGGTAACATTTATTGATCTGCCCGAGAAATTCGGAACAAAACCTTACAATAAACTTTCGTGGGGACAAAGTAGCATCCGTCTGACTTATAAGTCAGTCTCTCTAGGATTTTCCAACGAAAACCTATGGTGGGGACCAGGAATGCGCAATTCTCTGGTGATGAGCAATTCAGCCGATGGATTTAAACACTATACGCTCAATACGGTCAAACCTATACGCACTCCTATTGGGTCTTTTGAAGGGCAAATCATTGCCGGGAGATTGGTCAACTCAGGTTATGATGTGCCGGATATCAACCGTACTTTCCTGGGATGGTCAATTTATCTACCTAAAAGAAACGAAAGGCGATATATTAATGCAATGGTACTAACCTACCAACCCAAATGGGTACCCGGACTCTTTATCGGGATGACCCGCAGTTTTACCAAATATGACAGTGAAAAAGACAGCAGTTTCAAAACTTTGTTCCCAATCTTTTATCCGCTGCAAAGAAAAAACAACTACGATAATCCGACAAGGCCGGTAGCAGGCGATCAACGGGCATCAGCATTTATTCGGTGGTTATTTATACCAGGAAATGCAGAAGTTTATATTGAAATTATGCGCGAAGATAAAGCTTATAATATGCGTGATTTTCTCCTTCAGATGGAATACAGTAGAGCCTATGTTTTTGGCCTTCGCAAGATGATCGCATTAAACCGTCATAAAGGGCAATATATTCAGGTCAACGCGGAACTAACACAGTTGGAGCAAACCAATGCGAACCCAAATGCTCTATACCGTTTCATATACACAAGCCAGCTAAATTTCCATGGATATACTAACAATGGTCAGCTTTTAGGCGCAGGTATTGGCCCTGGAAGCAATATGCAAATGCTCTCGGTTAGCTGGGTGCATGGTTTAAAAATCATCGGCCTCCAATTTGAACGTTATGTCCACAACAACGACTTTCATAACATTGGTATTAAAGATTTCCGAGCCAACTGGATCGATTTAAGTGCAACTGCAATGGCTGAATGGAATTGGCATAACCTGCTTTTATCTGCAAAATTTGGGGAAATCATATCCTATAATTATCAGCATTATTATCGTCCGAAAGATCCAAATTCCGGAAAATTTATGGAGCCAGGTATTAATGTCTATAATTTCCAGTCTCAATTAGGGATCAGCTATCGGTTTTAAGCTGATTTTACCATAATAATGCAAGAATACAACTAAATGGTAAATCCCGGTTTTCTTATCTACCTTAATCGTAAGTTTAATCTCTTTTCCGGCAATGAACGCAGTGTTCTTGTAAAAAAAAATATTTACTTCTCGTTCCTTATAAAGGGGTTCAGTATCTCCATTTCACTACTGCTTGTTCCGCTTACGCTTAATTATTTGTCTGTATATGAGTTTGGAGTATGGCTGACATTAAGTTCGATATTTACCTGGATCAACTATTTCGACATCGGGCTGGGAAATGGACTCCGGAATAGATTGGCAGAATCAATGGCCAGACAAGATGAAAAGTTAGGTCAAATCTATGTAAGTACAACTTTTTTCATTCTTTCGTTAATTGTAACAGTTGTCTTCCTGATCTTTCTCGCTTTTCAGCCGTACCTGAACTGGGCTGAAATTTTGAATGCCGATCCTGAAAAAGTGGCAGATCTGAACAGGGTAATAATTTTATCATTCGCCTTCTTTTGCCTTAATTTTTTGTTTAAAATAGTTGGAATCATTTATGCAGCAGCGCAAAAGCCCGCCTTCAACGACTTAATCGCATTACTTGGCAGTCTGCTCTCCTTAATAGTCATATTCATCCTGACAAAAACGACGGAAGGAACCCTGATGAATGTTGCGATCGTATTTTCGGCAGCACCTACGGTAATTCTTTTGGTTGCCTACCCAATTACATTCTATGGCTATTTTAAAAATTTCAGACCCAAATTTAGAGCAATAAAGCCTAATCACGCAAAGGATCTGATGAATCTGGGTGCACAATTTTTTATTTTGCAGATTTCTGGGTTACTCATTTTCGGAACATCAAATATTATTATTTCCCGCATACTAGGCCCTGAACAGGTGGCACCTTACAATATTGCTTTTAAATATTTTAGCATTGCAACAATGGTTTTTAACATCATTATTGCACCAATGTGGTCAGCCTCCACTGATGCATTTGCAAAAGGCGATCTGCTTTGGATTAAAAAATATATGAACGGAATGCAAAAAGTATCTATACTGAGTACGGTCGGTGTGTTGATATTAATACTCGGTTCAAATATCGCTTACCGTTTTTGGATTGGAACCACCATCATCATCCCTTTCAAGTTAAGTTTCTGGATGGGTTTATATACGATTATAATACTGTGGAGTACCTGTTTCTCCACCTTCCTGTTTGGTATCGGAAAACTGAGAATTCAATTGATCAACACAGTTATTGCATCCTGCTTTTTTATTCCGTTAGCTTTGTGGTTAAGTAAATCACTGGGAATTACAGGAATAGTTATTGCGCTTTGCATCACCAACTTGTCTGGCGCCATACTAAATCCGGTTCAGTACAAAAAAATTGTTTCCGGCAATGCCTCTGGAATCTGGAATAAATAATCAAAAAAGTTTCTGATGGCAAAAATTGCAGGCGTTGTAATCGTTTATTTCCCAGACCTTGAAAAGTTAATATTTAATATCGACTCCTTTATAAATCACATAGAACTTCTCTATATAGTTTATAATAGTCCTGAAAATATTGAAAACACAAATATCCTGAATTCCAAATATTCAAATATTCAATTGATATTCAACAATGAAAATATTGGAGTTGCCGCCACGCTTAATCAAACAGCTCAAAAGGCATTAAATATCGGATATGAATGGTTGCTGACAATGGATCAGGACTCCAGTTTTCAATCATCCGATTATTTTGAAGCATTTGGGAAAAGTATTATAAAGAATATTGCTATTT
>Ga0209484_10000251_pt1 | contig 12436 bp, 13 predicted proteins | sample NGEPer16B_FD_185493 | JGI IMG/M metagenome (GOLD analysis project Ga0209484, IMG submission 185493) | Arctic peat soil microbial communities from the Barrow Environmental Observatory site, Barrow, Alaska, USA - NGEE Permafrost159B-16B... | ecosystem: Environmental > Terrestrial > Soil >... | reverse complement strand
CCGTCGGAGTCCGGAGCACCCCGAAGCTGCGCACCAGATCGGGGCGCCGGTCAGCCGGGACCTCGACGTGCACGACGCCGGTCTCGTGGTCCGCGATCGTGCTGAGGGTTCGGCTCACCTGGGGGCACGACGCGCATGTAGGGGTGGAGAACTGCACGAACGTGGCCCGACGGCCGAGCGGTCGGCCCAGATCCTCGCCGGTGAGCACCGCGTCAGAGGCGAGCCGGGCCAACCGGAACCGACCGTCGCGACGTCGGATCGCGAGCCAGAGGACGGACGTGACCGCGAGCAGGACGACGAGGAGGAGGAGTCGGCCACCGGCGTTGCCGGTCAGGGCGTGGAGCATCAGGGTCTCCGGGGTGAGAAGGTGACGGCGGGGCCGTCCGGTCGGGGGGATCGCGTCAGACGCGACAACACCCACGACCCATGGCGCGACACATGGCGCGACGTTGCGTCACCACGGTCCTGGCCATCTCGCTCCTCTGTCCCTCGGGTCCTGTGAAACTAAGCCACGGCCGTGAGCGTGTCAACACTCGAGCGGTCCGAGCATCTGCCGGCACCCCACTCGTGGCGTGACGGAACCTCACCCGGCCAGCGGCAGCTCGTCCTGCAGATGAGCGGTGACGCGCGGATTCGGGGTGACCTGCACCTCCGGGGTGACGTGCACATCCTGATCGACCGGTGATCCCCGAGGTGGCCGCGGGTCGTCGGGCTCGCCGCCCGGCGCTGCCCCAACCGCACCTGTGCCTGGCGGCGATCCCCCGGGCCGCGATTCGCCCGCCCACGACCCAACCGGCGGGCCCAACTGTCTGCCGTCGACTCGTCGAAACTCCCACGCACCGTCGGTCGACCGACGAATCGCGAGGCTCCGTTGGTGCACGACCTTGTGGTGGTACCAGCACAGCAGAATCCCGGTGGACACCGAGGTGGTTCCGTTGTCCCGGCCCCACCATCGGGTGTGATGCACCTCGCCGAGCGTCGGCGGGGCGCTGCACCCCGGGTACTGGCAGTGCCGGTCGCGCGCCACGACGGCTCGCCTGATGGCGCCTGTGTACGTCCGCTGGCTCCGGCCGACATCCAAGGGCTGGCGTGCGGGCCCGAAGACCACCCGGGTCATCTCGCTGTCGCAGGCGATCCGCGCTAGGACCGACGTCGGGATCGGTGTGCCGTCGTCGAGCTCCGCGGGCCCGGTCAAGGAGGTGCCGTCCGCGGCTGCGTCCTCGTGCTCCGCGTGCTCACGGGCAAGGCGCTGCATCGTCTCCCACGAGACGTGAACGCTGATGTGCGGCCGGACCAGCGCGCCCCCGCCTCCCACCAGACCCCGGTCAAGGACCAGGTGCGCCAGGCCGGTCAGTGCGGCCGCCCGGCGTTGGTCCGGCGTGCGGGTGTCGTCGGCGGCCGGCACGCCGGTCACTGCTCGAAGCGCGGTCACCAGCACGTCACCGTGCTCCGCAGTGAGGAAGCCCTGCACGTCCATCCCGTCCCTGCGTGGGGTGACGTACAGGTACTCCTTGGCCTCGGCGGCGAGATGCTCCGCCTCGTGGGCGGCCTCATCGACCGCGGCAGCCCATCGGCGGACCGTGCGACGGTAGTCGTCCACCCCCATCCGCGTGGCAGCGCCGACCAGGAACTCCTCGTTCCGATCGGTGCGGTCGCTCGCGAGGACGGCACGTCTCGCGTCCGACGTCGGCGCGAGCTGCGACAGGACCTGGGCGTGCTCGAGGCTGATCCGGCCCGCACCGGCGGCGGCTCGGGTGGCCGGCAGGTCTTCTGTGAGCGCCCTGCCAAGGGCCGCCTCTCGGCGTGCGGCGCCGACCGACGCCCCGGCACGCCTGGCCACCCATTCCGGGAATGTCCGGGACCCTCCGCTCGACGCCCAGCGACCATCCGCCTCGACGTGGGAGAGCAGTCGCGCGCTGAACACCCGGATGCGGTCGCACAGGGAGCGGAGCTCGTCGTGCGCGGCCGCCGCCTCGCTCACCTCGAGCGACTCGGGCGGCACGTTCGTCAGCGCGGCGACGGCGTCGCGCAGCATCGTGAGCTGCGGGGTGAGCGTGGCGGTGCCGCCCACTGCTGCGCCGTGCGCGCCGTCCGGGCTCACTGATCCTCCTCACCGTCGTCATACAAGTGTACGAACCACCACCGACACGGACGATTCGGGCCATCGCATCGGGGGATCGGACGGACGGCCGGGCACAATGTGCATTGTCGTGCGGTGCAATGCGCGGGCGCGGGTGCGGGCGCCAGGACGGCCGGCCGGGGGCGGTATGCACCGCCACCGCAACGGGTACTGCGGGCTCTCAGCCGCTACGCGTCGCCGCGGGTGCGGGAGAACATCACGGCATCGCGCCGGGCACCCGCCCGCCAGCGCGCTCCGCGCAGCACGCCCTCCTCGCGGAAGCCGGCGGCCAGCAGCGCGCGACGCTCGGCGACGTTGTCGACCTCGGTGTCCGCCTCCACCCGCCATGCGTCGGTGGTCGCGAAGAGCTCGTCGGCCAGGATGCGCTGAGCGCGGGCGCCGACCCCGCGGCCCCGGTGCTCCGGAAGGACGGTCACCCCGATCCGCCAGGCCAGGCTGCGCCGGTTGGGCCCGTACGCCACCTGGTGGAAGGTGACGCGACCGAGCACTGCGGCTGCGGCGTCGGAGATCACCCGCGAGCCCGATCGTGAGGCGCCGCGGTGCCCGTCGCCGAGGTCCTCGTCGTCGTAGTAGTCGTGCTCGCTGCGGACCTCGCGACTGGAGAAGGTGTCCAGGACGAGGGTGTCGTCGGGGGTCGACTCCCGCAGCACCACGTCGTCCGGGGTCAGGTGACGGCTCGCGGGCTCAAGGCTCATGCGCCGAGCATCCCGCGTCGGTGCGCCGCGCGTCATCTGGTCGCCGAACGCGTGTCGCCATCGGCCGACCACGCACCGCCCGAGCTCAGGACCCGACGTCGCGGCCCGCGAACCGGGCCCAGGCGGCCGTGCCGAAGACCGCCAGGTACACCAGCGCCGACGCCGCACCGGGCCGGACGCCGTCGTACCCGATCGGGTCGCGCAACAGGTCGCCGAACGCCAGCCAGTGGTGCGTCGGCAGGTACGGCCCGATGGCGGACAGCTGGGGGATCTGGTCCATGATCTGGCTGGCCAGCGCCACGATCAGGGTGGCGGTCGTTGCGGCGATGGGCTGCTCGGTGAGCGAGGAGATGAACAGCCCGATGGCGCCAAGGGCAACCATGCACAGGGCGACGTAGCCGCAGATGAGCAGCAGTCGGCCGGCTCCCTCGCCGAACGGGACGGTGCTCCCGGAGAGCGTGACGAGCGGCCCGCCGCCGAACAGGGCAAGGCCCAGCAGCGCCCCGACCCCGGCCACCAGGAACGTCGCTGCCACCGTGAACACCGCGATCCCGCCGAGCTTGACCAGCACCAGCCGGGCCCGGTCCACCGGGACGGCGAGCAGGTAGCGCAGCGTGCCGAGGTTGGCCTCCCCGGCCAGGGAGTCGCCGGCGATCGCGGCCACCGCGATGGGCAGGAAGAGCGGCATCTCGAGCACCAGTGCCGCGAGCGCGACGAACAGCCCGTTGCCGGTGATCCGGTCGAGGAAGGGGGCGGACTCGCCTCCGCCGGGCGGCGACGCCCGGACCGCGATCGCCAGGATGACCGGGACGGAGATCAGGATCAGCCCGCCGACCCAGTTGCGCCGCCGGCCGAAGATCAGCAACAGCTCGGACCGGAAGAACCTCGCCGGCATCGGGCGCCTGACCCGCACGGGGACCTGCTGCCCACCTGGGGCGACCTCAGCCGCTGACATCGAACCCCTCCCCGGTGAGCTCGACGAACATCTCCTCGAGGTTCCCGGCGAGCACCTCGAACCCGCGCACCGGCACGTCACCGTGCACCAGCGCCGCCACCAGGGTCTCCGGCACGACGCCGTTCAGCACCCCTGTGACCAGGTCGCCCACCGCAGCGACCTCGGTGAGGCCGAGCCCCGTCATCACCCGCGTTGCGCCGTCCGGGTCCGGCGTGCGCACCGCGCCGCGGGGTGCCGTCCGGGCGCGCAGCTCCGGCAGCGGCGCCTGGGCGACCAGCCGGCCCAGGTGCATCACGCCGACGTGGGTGCAGATCTGCTCCACCTCGGAGAGCAGGTGCGTGGACAACAGCACGGTCGACCCGGCCTGGGCCAGCTCCAGGAGCAGGGCGCGGACCTCGCGGGTGCCCTGCGGGTCCAGGCCGTTGGTCGGCTCGTCCAGCAGGAGCAGGTCGCGGGGTCGCAGCAGCGCCGCTGCGATGGCCAGCCGTTGCCGCATGCCGAGGGAGTAGTGGTGGTACCGCTTGTCGGCCGCGGCCCGCAGGCCCACCCGGTCGAGCGCGGCACCGATCCGGGCGGACGCGGTCCGGGCGTCCACCGTGCGGTCGGCCGCGTCCAGCCGGCGCAGGTTGTCCAGCCCGGACAGGTACGGGTGGAATGCGGGTCCCTCGACGATGGCCCCCACCCGGGGCAGCACCTGGGCAGCCTCCCGCGGCATCGGCCCGCCGAGCAGGGAGTGGTCCCCGGCGGTCGGCCGGATCAGGCCGAGCAGCAACCGGATCGTTGTGGTCTTGCCCGAGCCGTTCGGGCCGAGGAACCCGTACACCGCGCCGGTGGGCACCGCCAGGTCGATGGCGTTCACCGCCACCTGGCCGGACCGGAACCGTTTGGTCAGTCCGCTCGAGCTGATCGCAAGATCGGTCACGGCTGCGCCACCTGGCCCTGCGCCACCTGGTCCGCCGCGACCTCCTGCAGGCGGTCGCCGTCGACCGCGCCCGCGAAGAGGCGACCGTCGTCGGTCAGCAGCACGGAGAACAGCCGGGTCGTGAGGAGGCGCCCGGACCCCCATGAGCCGCTGACCTGCGGCATCAGGGCGAGCAGCTGTGCAAGCGACCCCCGGTTGTCGCCGCCGTCCCTGAGCTGGGCCGGAGCCCTGGTGACCACGACGGTGGTCCAGCCCTCGCCGACCACGGCAACGGGCGCGTCGCCGACGCCGGACCCGGCTGCGCCGTCGGACGCGCCGGAGGGGTCCTGCCCGAAGCCCTCCCGCACCGTCGCGTCGGCGGGCGGGGTGAACCTGAAGACGCCCGGGTCGGGCTCGGTGAAGGCGACCTTGCTGAAGCCGATCTCCAGGGCGGGCCGTCCCGGGTCGCCGGCGGCGAACACCTGCAGCCGGGTCGGCACGCGCTGCTCGGCGTCGATCGCCACCCGCACGCTGCCGATCAGGGAGCCGGGCTCCGACGGCGCCAGGACCAGCTGGTGCACCGCGCGCCCGGCGACGACGTCGTTCTCCCCGGTGCTGACCGTCGACGAGCCGGCGAGCGAGGCCAATGCCGAGAGCAGGTCGTCCGTCGCCGCCCCGCCGCCGGACGGGTCAGCACCCTCGTCGATCCCGCCGTCGCCGCCGGCCAGGTTCGCGGGCCCGAGGTGCGTGACGGTGGCATCAGGACTGGACCAGAGCCACGCATCGGCGTCGCCGATCACCAGGTCAGACTCCGCGAGCACCCCCAGCAGCGCCACCCGGACACCGCCGGGTCCGGCCCAGACCCGAAGGGTGCTGTCCCCGGTCAGCAGGGCCGCCCACGATCCTTCGGCAGCGCCGCCGAGACCGGCCGGAAGCAGGGGCAGCCCCAGGTCGACCCGCGTGACGACCGTCCCGGAGACACCCTGCGGACCAGCACCCAGCAGATCGGCGAGCAGTGCGCCGGCACCCGGCTCCGGCACCTCACCGGCGGCGCCCGCCTGGACGAGCGGACCCAGCGCGATGGTGGCCAGCACCGCTGCCACCAGGCCGCCCGGGAGCGCCCAGCGCACCATCGGCCGCATCGCCGTCATGACGTCATCCTGACCCCGCGGCCGAGCGGGAGTCCACGACGGCGGCCCGCGGACACCGAACCCTCACAGGACCTGCGCCGATGCTCCCGTCCCGGGGGGCGACGCGACGCGGCCGGGACCGGTATCGCTGCGGCGACCAGCGGTGGGCTCCTACGCTCGGACCGTGAGGTCCGCCACGACCGAGGCCCTGCTGCACCACGACGAGCCCGCCATCCGGTGGAAGACCCGGGTGCGCGTGCTCCGGGAAGCCCCCGCCGCGCACGTCGCCCCGCGGCGTCCCGGTGATCGACGGCCGGCACCGGCGGTGCGCGTCCCAGCAGGGCAGCGGGCTGTTGTCGGCGGTCCGGCTCGGCGTGGTCGACGAGCGCGCCGCCCGGCTGGCGGAGCGGCTGCACTACTGGCAGTGGCCCGACGGGGGGTGGAACTGCGACCTGGAGGCCTCCGCGGCGTCGTCGTCGGTCTACGAGACCCTGCTCCCGATGCGCGGGCTGGCCGCGTACGGGGCGGCCGCCGGCGACGAGGCTGCGACCCACGCCGCCCGACGCGCCGCGGACGTCCTCCTCGATCGCAGAGTGGTCTTCCACCGATCGACCGGTGAGCTCATCGACCCGAACTGGGCGACGCTGCACTACCCGCTGTGCTGGCGTTACGACGTCCTGGGCGGGCTCAAGGGCCTCGTCGAGCTCGGCCTGGTCACCGACGATCGGTGCGAGGCCGCGCTCGACCTGCTGGAGATCAAGGAGCTGCCCGACGGCGCGGGCTGGGCCGCGGAGGCCCGGTACTACCACGGGGCGGGCCGGGTCACGTCCGGGTACGACCACGTGGACTGGGGCGGCGCGAGCACCCGGCGACCCAACCCGTGGGTCACCGTCGACGCGCTCGCGGTGCTCGCCGCCGCGGGCCGGTTGTGAACCTGTCCGCCGAGCTCTCCTTGCTGCAGGCGTGCACGCCGGCCTCGGGCTGCGCTCACGCGCGCGTCGCGAACGCGACCACATGCCCGTCCGGACCCAGGCTGTAGGCGGCGCGGTCGCCCCAGGACCGCGGCGCCATCGGCGACAGCTCCAGCGCGCCCGCAGCGACGGCCCGCCGGTGGCAGGCCTCGGCGTCGTCCATGACCAGGTAGACCTCGGCGCGCGGGACTCCGCGACCGCCTGCCGGGTCGGGCAACGCGGGGCCGAGCAGCGACCGGATGTCGGCCTCGGGCATCAGGCCGAGCACGGCATCCGGGCCCAGGGCGAACTCCGTCATGCCCGGGACGTCGAGTGCCGGATCGCGGTCGAGTGCGGCGCGCCAGAAGGAGGTCGCGGCGGCCTGATCGAGCACGTAGAGGATGAAGTGCGCCCGCGTCGTCACAGGCGGAGACGCTACGCCGGACGGCTGACGGGCGTGCACCCGACCTGCCCCTCGTGTCGTGATCGCACTGGCCGTCGCGCGCCGTGCAGCTGGTGTGCTGATCTGGCTCGTGATCCGCTGAGCCGCCGCGTCCCCTCAGATGCGCAGCCGGAACCACACTGCCTTGCCGGTCGCGTCGAGCTGCACGCCCCAGGCGCTGGAGAGCTGGTCGACCAGTCGCATGCCCTGCCCGCCCGGGACGTCGGCGTCGGTGGTCCGCACCACCGGTGGGTCTGGGCTCTGATCGGTGACCGCGACGGTGAACTGGGCGTTCTGGCGGATGGCCTGCACCGTGACCCACCCCTGGCGCGGGCCGTGCAGGACGGCATTGCTCACGAGCTCGCTCGTGAGCAGCTCGACGACAGGCACCAGCTGGGGCGGGAGCTGCTCGTCGCGTGCGCACTGCGCCACCCAGTGGCGAGCCACGGCCACGGCCGGCCGCTGGGCCTCGAGGCGGAGCTCCATGGCGACTCCGTCGGCTCGGTTCGCTGCCTGCCGCGCCATGTCGGTTAGGCGCTTCACCAGCATGGTGTCTCGGTTGGGCCGCCGCATCCCGAGATGGCGCGGCGGCGTGCCGGGACCGACCGCCGTCAGGCGCCGTCGAACTCCGTGACATGCGTGCGCCAGTACTCGGCGCCGTCCCGGGTGCGGCTGACCAGGCCGGACTCGATCAGGTCCCGGCGCAGGCCGACCGGGTCCCGCGCGATCTCCGCGAGCCGGTCCGTGAGGAAGCGGCCCGTGACCGGCTCGTCGAGCACCAGGACCCGGCTGGCCACGTATCGGAGCACCAGGCCTCGGTCGGCCTGTCGCCGGGGCATGTTCTCCAGCCGCCCATTGACGAAGAAGCGCTCTGGATCGTCAGGTGCGTCCGTCATGCCCACCACGTCCCGGTCTCGTGGGGCGCGAAGCCCATCGCATAGTAGAAGAGCTGGTTGGACCCGACGTAGGCGGTCGTCGCCCCGCGGGCGGCGCAGCGGCGCAGCGCCTCAAGGACCGCAGCCCGCCCACACCCGCGGAGCCGGTGGTCGGGGTCGGTGCACACCGGTTCGACGAGCGCGTAGTCGGTCCGCGGGTCGTGCCACACCCCGCAGTACGCGGCGTACTCCCCGTCCGGCGCGACCACTGCGATGTTGAGCTCGGGCACCTGGTCGGGCCCGCCAGTCATGCTGAGACGTCGCCACTCGAGCTGCTCGGGGGTCTCCGGGGCGTCGCCGGGATGTCCGAAGCCGCGCCAGAGCAGCCGGTCGAACCGGTACGCGTCGCCGTCGTCGGCGAGGCTGATCACCCGGTACCCGTCGGGCGCGGCGTACTCCAGAGGCCCGGTCAGGTCGAGCACCGCGTTGCCGTCCCGCCCATCGGTTGCGCGAAGCCCGCGCGAGTGGACGATCCGCTGCAGGTCGCGATCCCAGTCGGACACCATCAGCCGCACCTTGCCGTCGTGCCGCAGGTGGGTGAGGGCGTGGTCGACCAGCTCCGGCAGCAGCCCGCGGTGGGCGGGATCCACCGCGAAGTAGGCGTCGCCCGGACCCTCCTCGTACGTCACGAGGCCGACCACCTCGCCGTCGGACTCCCAGACCCCGATCCGGTTCAGGGCGTCCCGGTCCAGGTACGGCAGGCAGAACGCCCACTCCCAGCGCCCCCACAGGAAGGCTGGCGTGGTGACCCGGTCGGCGTTGATCCGGACCAGGAACTCGCGGACCGCGAAGAAGTCGTCGGTGAACCCCGGCTCGGACGTGTACCGGCGGGCGGTGACGGTCATGGACGGCAACCTATCGACGTCGTCCATGGCAATTCCGGACCGATGGCGCGGGGAGGCGTGAGGCCAACCGCCCCCAACTCGACGGCCGCGGTCGTTCGAGCGGACACCTGACCTTCATCGCGGTTGCCTACCGTGCAGGTGGTCGGCCACGCCGGTCGGCCGATGCAGAGGGAGGCCGACGTGTCCTTGACCCTGTACCTCGTGCGGCACGGGGAAACCGTCTACAACGTCGAGCGAAGGCTCCAGGGTTGGTGCGACTCGCCGCTGACCCCGGAAGGGGCCGCCGGCGTCCAGGCCACCGCAAGCGATCTGGCGCACCATCGGTTCACCGCCGCCTACACCAGCCCGTCCGAGCGCGCCGTTCTCACCGCCACCCAGATCCTCGCCCATCACCTCACCATCCCGCTGGTCGAGGACCCCGACCTGCGTGAGTTCGGCTTCGGGGAGTTCGAGGCGCGGCCCGAGTCCGACCTTCTGGTGCGGCTGGATCCCTACCGGATGTTCGTCGACATCGTCGGTGGGAGCTTCGCGGGCTTCCCCGGAGGTGAGCGGGGCCCGCACTTCCGGTCTCGCGTGCTGCGGGCGCTCGGGCGGATCGAACGGGCCCACCCCGGCGGCGAGGTCCTCGTCGTCAGTCATTGCCTGACCCTCCTCGCCTACCTGACGATGGTCGACCCGACCCTGATGTCCCCGCCGGCGAACGCGGGTGTCTCGGTCGTGGAGGTGGCCGGCGACGGAAGTCGACGCATCGTCACGGCGAGCCTCACACCCGAGTACCGCGAAGTCCCAGCGGCCGCAGCGCGGTAGGCGACGACGGCGCCCGTCAGGGCTGGTCGGGCCTACCGGCGTCGTCCACCGCGATCCGGGGCGCTGTGCTTCGGGGCGCTGCGCCGTGCGGAAGAATGCCGGGAGGCGTCCGTGACGGCCGCCGACCACGACGAGGAGGCTGAGATGGTGGCGACCCGTGCGTTCGGGGACACCGGGATCGCGGTGAGCGAGATCGGGCTGGGAACCTGGCAGCTGGGCCGGTCGGCGCAGTGGCCGGACGGCCCGGACGAGGGCGAGGCGATCCGGATCGTGCACGCCGCGCTCGATGCGGGCGTCACCTTTATCGACACCGCGCCCGGCTATGCCGACGGCCAGAGCGAGCTGAACATCGGCGCGGCCCTTCGCGGGCGCTCGGACGAGGTGGTGATCTGCACCAAGTTCGGCCACACCCCAGAGGGGACGACGAACTGGGCCGTCGAGGCGATCGGTCCATCGGTCCGCCGGAGCGCCGAACGCCTCGGCGTCGACCACATCGACATCGTCGTGCTGCACAACCCGCCCGCCGAGATCCTGGACGGCACCCGCAGCGACCACTACGAGGCCCTCGAGGAGCTCAAGCAGGCCGGCCTGATCCGGGCGTACGGCGCCTCGGTCGACTGGTCGGACGACGTCGACCTGGTGCTGGCCACCACACCGAGCCGGGCGCTCGAGGTGCGGATGTCCGCGCTCTACCAGGAGCCGTGGGACGCCGTCGCGCGAGCGTACGACGAGGGCGTCGGCACCATCATCAAGGTCCCGCTGGAGTCCGGCTGGCTGGCCGGCCGCTACAGCACGGACAGCGTCTTCACCGGTGTGCGGGCCCGATGGTCGCGCGACGAGATCGCGCTGCGGGCCGGCCTGGTCGACGAGCTCAGGGCGCTGCTCCCGCACGGGGTGCCGCTCCTGCACGGCGCCCTGCGTTTCCTGTTGGCGCACCACGGGGTCTCGACGGTGATCCCGGGGACCAGGTCCGTCGCGCAGTTGCAGGACGCCGTCGCGGCGGCGGCCGAGCCGTTGCCGGCCTATGCCGTGACCGCGATCCGGGACCTCCACCGGCGTTGGCTGGACGGTCACCCGCTCGACTGGTGACGTCCGGTCGCGCATGCTGGCCCGAGGAGGTGTCGTGATGACGACGTACCCGACGCTGCGCCAGGTGGTGCTGGACTGCACCGACGCGCGCACGCTGGCGGAGTTCTACCGCGAGCTGCCGGAGCCGACCCGGCCGGGCACCCGTTCTGCATCTTCGTTGCCCCGCCCTCGGCGTGAGTCAGGCGTCGAGCATCTCCACGGTGGCCGGCCGGACGACGATGTAGCCCATCCCATCGCGCGACGCGGCGTAGTACCGCTGCCGGAGGGGGATCTGCCGGAGGTGGCGCAGCTGGTCGAGGAGCGCCCGCGGCGCGAGGTAGTACCGGAGCGCGACGCGGACAAGGGCTCGCGGCGCCATCCAGCCGTCGACGCGCCGGGCCGGGCCGGTCACCCGCATCCGGGGTGCCGCGGGCCCGCCCCGCTCGCCACCGAACACCAGGGTGGCGTGCGGGTTCGTCGTGAGGTTCCGACCGGTCCATGACCCGGGGCCGGTGGTGATGAACACCTCGTCGCCGCACCAGACGTAGTAGATGGGCGTCAGGAACGGGCGCGATCGCGCCGACACCGTGCCCACCAGCACCGTCCATGACCGGCGAAGGACCCGCCGTCCCCCCCGCGGCAGCGGGATGCCGGGTCCACTACTCATCGTCGGCCTCCCGCAGCTGCCCGTAGTCCCACGCGACGGTCCTGCCGGGCTCGAGGTGGAACCAGGCGATCGGTTCTCCGCCTCCTCGCCCGGAGTCGTCCGGTGCGGGGATCGCCCGCAGCACGCCGCGGACCGCGAGAGCGCGCAGCTCGAACCAGTACTGCCCGTCGTCGCGCACCAGGTGGACCTCGCGGCCGTCGAGCCGACGGGCACCGCCAGGTACGGCGACCAGCTGCTGCCCGGCGACGCGACGGGTGACGACGGGCACCACCTCGGCACGGTTCCCTTCGACGAAGGCGAGGTGGGCGCGGGGCGCGTCGTCGGCCAGGTCGGCCACCGCCGACGGCTCGACGTCCCGGATGATCCGTCGGGCGGGCCGGTCTGTGGTGGGCACCCGACCAGTCTGCCCGACGCCGTCACGGCGGCGGGCCAGGGGCGGACGTTGCGGTCCCCCGGGTCGGTCCGGCAACCACGCCGGCGACGCCGTCGGAGGGGTGCCCTGGTGGCACCGCCGTCTAGGGTGGCGGTGTGCAGCCTGGACGTCGTGCCCGATGACGCAGCCCGCTGCGCCGCGGCCCCTGGTCCGCCTGCCGGACGGCACCGTCAAGCAGGTGTCGCCGCTCACCGGCACAGTCGTGTGGACCGTCCCGGGACGGGCGCACCGGCCGATGTCGGTGCCGACACCGGATCCGCACCCGATCGACCCCGCCGCTGACGGTCGGCACTGCGCGTTCTGCTCCGGGCGCTACCTGGAGACGCCGCCGGAGAAGGCGCGCGTCGTCGTCGGGCCGGACGGCACGGCGGTGCTGTGCGACCTCCTCGCTGAGCAGCTCACCGACACCGTCGCCGAGCTCCGCCGCATCCCGAACCTGTTCGAGATCCTCTCGGTGGACTACTGGCG
>Ga0209484_10000248_pt1 | contig 12564 bp, 10 predicted proteins | sample NGEPer16B_FD_185493 | JGI IMG/M metagenome (GOLD analysis project Ga0209484, IMG submission 185493) | Arctic peat soil microbial communities from the Barrow Environmental Observatory site, Barrow, Alaska, USA - NGEE Permafrost159B-16B... | ecosystem: Environmental > Terrestrial > Soil >... | reverse complement strand
GACCACATGCGCACGGACCTGATCACCGAGGCCCTGGACATGGCCATCGCGGCCCGGCACCCGAGTACTGGGGTTATCTTTCACTCCGACCGTGGAACGCAGTACACCTCTGGACAGTTCGACCGGTACTGCACGAAGAACAACATTCGGCGTTCACTCGGAAAGACCGGGATCTGTTACGACAATGCCGTCTCAGAGTCTTTCTTCGCAACCTACAAGAAGGAACTCATCCACACCCGCCCATGGCCCGACCTGAAAAGCCTGTTGGAAGTCACCGTCGAATGGATCATGAACTACTACAATATTGTCAGACGCCACTCAACGCTTGGCTATTTGACACCCAGTGAATATGAGTTAGGATTCAGGAACCTCAACCATTTGGCAGCCTAATTCGCCTGTCCAAAAAAGCGGGAACATTCCACTGATGCTCATCAAAGTGAATGTCGAGGGAGCGGAGATGAGCGTCCTCAGGGGTGCTGGTGAGACGTTGGCTGCGTCTCCGGCACCCACTTGGCTGGTTGAGATCAACTTGGACGAGCACCACCCGGCAGGACAAAATCCTGACTTCCAAGAGGCGTTCGAGGTCTTCTGGAGTCACGCTTACATCGCAACGTCTGTCGACACCAAGCGGCTCGTGAACGCAACTGAAGCAACAGAATGGGTGCGCGCAGACAAACGCTCATTCGGGGGTCACAACTACGTCTTCCGGAAATAGGACTCGGCAGCGGTTCGATTACGCACCTCTGCGCGTGCGTGATGTCGTATTGCCTCAGTGCTGCTGAGCCCGTCGCGATAGTGCCGGTTCAGTGGAGGCGACCGCGACTGGAGCGCGGGCATCTGCGGCATCAAGGCGGTTGAGGTCAGGCACTCGGCAGTCGTCCGACCAAAATGCGGTGCCCGCTAGCCACCAGTTTCCGCCAGTGGAGATCAAGTTCGGCGTCGTCAAACCTGCACCCAATTACTCGAGCTGGGGTTCCCGCTGCGACAGAATTCGCTGGTATGTCGCTTGTCACAAGCGCTCCCGCGGCGATAATCGCGCTGTCGCCGATCGTAACCCCCGACAAAACAATTGCCGCATACCCAATCCAAACGTCGGATCCGATTGTGATGTGCTGGCTTAGCTCATCGGGAAAGTTCCCGACCCACTTGCTTCGACGGATGCTGATTCCGCGATCATGTTGGTCGTGGTCGGTGCGGCCAACGACGCCGACGAGATTGGCAATGAGCACGCCATCACCGATCACACCGTCGACCTGGATTGTCACATTCTTTCCAACGTAGACATCGTTGCCTACGTTGAGGGAACGAGGTGCCCATAGCACGGATCCGGGTCCAACGTGGAACCTCGACCCAACGGCGACGTTTTGGCGAATCGCAAGATGGCAAAGTATTTCATCTGCTATTCGTCTGAACATATTGCTACGCCTCCACGTCATCCGACTTTGGAACGGGGCCGATTGCTTCCGCGAACAGGTCAACAATGCGACATGGAGAAACCTGTTTGGCGGAGACCAAAGCGTTCTTCCGCAGGCGTTTCCTGCTCTCCACGTCGATTCCAGAAAGAGAAGATATCAAGTAGGCAAGCTGGCCTGGACAGTCTGGTCGGAAAAGCCAACCGTTAACTCCATCATGAATCAGTTCGTTGACCGCCTGCGAGTACACACTCCCCAGGACAGGCAAGCCTGACGCCAAGGCCTCATTGATGACAAGGCCCCATTCATCAGATAGTGACGGGAACACAAAGTAATCTGATTCGGCATACTGAGCGCCCAATTCCGCACCTTGACAATAGCCAGCAAACACAACATTTAGTTTGAGCCGTAGCGCTTGCTGCTGAAGAGCCGCCAGTTGAGGCCCAACGCCGACAATCCTAAGAATTACGTCAGGCTTCGACGCCTTCGCCATCTCCTCAAGAAGCAGACTGAGACCTTTCAGCTCAACCAAGCGGCCAACGAACAAAAGCCGCAGCGGGACATGCGCCTTCACCGATGACAAGCCCACGACTCTTGGGTCAGTCGCCTGAAAGATCTGGTGGATCTTTCGAGCCTCGACACCTATGCCCTCCAGGTAACGGACCCCGGAGTGACCATTGGCGATAACGCCATCGGTCGCCCCAAGCAGCCACGGCCGGAGGTAACCTTGCACTCGCCCGCGCCCCCTTTCACTGTGCTCCGACACCCTCGCCCAAGAGAACACTCTGGGTCTGCGACTCGGACGGCGGAGTCGAGCGTAGACCAGAGCCTGCAGCACGCGAATGCTGAGATCGGCTGCGATGATCACGTCGGGCTGCAACTGCACAAGATGCCGCCGCACGCCTCGAACGAGTGTGACGGGATTCGGCTCCCGAAAGCCTTGAGGATGCACCCAGGTCCGGGCGATCGAAATTGAATCCAGCTGAAGGCACACGACCCCGGCGCTCTCCAGTGCTTCTCGCGTCCCCGCCGCGAAGTCGACTGCGATGACCCCGATGTCTCCATGCCTCAAGAGCTCGACCAGGAATGGCACTCGATAGGTGTCCAGTCGAAGTTCAAGGAAGACAATCTTCATCCGAGGTTCCTGTGCGAGCCTAGGCGGATCTGGCGCAGCGAGTTCTCTCCGACTGGAGGCACCCATACGCACGCCCGCCCTCGTGATCGCCTTCCCATAACCCCACGCGAGGTAGGCCGGCCACAAGAGTCCGCCGTGGCGTCTCAGGTAGCGAACCTGCGAACGCCACGGGAGTCCCTTCGGGGCCTGGAGTTGGTTCCAGGAAGCCCGCACACTGGTCGGCGCAGCGCCTGCTGGATTGGGGCTGCAGATGCCCACCGTGCCGGCTGCACAGAGTATTGGCACGCACAGCTTCGATGCCCTGAGGCTGTAGTCGTCGTCGGCATAGGCGTGCGCGAACGATCCGTCAATCGGCCCGACGATGTTCCGGGCGCTCCGTGGGATCAGAACCACGTTGCCGTTGAAGGCATTCGCGCCCTGGATCTGATCGGCTTGCGGCACGGATGAAAATCGCTGTGGGTGGCGTCCACGACGATTCCGCCCACCATAGGTCATACCAGAGGTGTCTGGGTCACGGACAGTGCCAACCACAATGGCTTCGGGCGACTGCTCGTGGACGGCCATCAGGGCGGCCAGCCCATCGGGGTCCAGGGTGACGTCGTCGTTGAGCCACAACAGCAGATCCGGATCATCGCCCATCGCCGCACGCTCCGCCATCGCCATACCAGCGGCCCAGTACAGCTCACCGCCGCCGGCAACAACCCGGATGGGCAGGTCGACAGTCGAGATCGCCGCGCCGGTCCCGTCCGTTGACCCGTCATCGGTCAGGTAGACGCGCAGGTCTACGTTTGGTAGATCTTGTCCGCGCAGGGCACCCAGACAACGCAGAGTTTGCTTCCGACGGTTGTGGCACGTCATCAGCACGGCGAGCAGAGGCTTCTCGGTCTGAGGATGCGTCGACAACACCTGGGCACTCCCCAACGGCCGGGTTCTCGTGGTCAACCCCGCGCGCCGCAGATCTCGCCACGCCAACACCCCCTCGACGAACGAGTCGACCATGCCGTCGAGCGTGTACCGATACGACGCATGCAGTGCGGCCGCCTGCATGTCCGCGAGCCGGTCGGGCGCGCTCAAAGCCGACACAAGCGCATGCGCATAGTCGGCGACGACGTGCGTCGTCACGATGGTCGTCTCTCCAGGCACGAGGTAGTCAAACTCGGGACCGTACATTGAATGGTCTGTTACGATGATCGGCCGCCCAGACACGAGCGCGTCGACAGCGACCAACCCAACCTGCTCGGGTATGGCGAGCACGTCAGTCGCGCTTAGTGCGAGAGCCTTCGCAAGCCCGTGTGTGCGGCCCAGTAGACGAACAGGAACGCCGTCTGTCTGAGCAGCTCGAACCATAGGCACGGAATCGCCACATCCCGCGATGAGCAGCACAAAACCGGGCATCAGTTCACCGGCGAGCTTCGCAGACTCGAGCAGGAAACCGATCCCCTTCTTCTCGTCGACCCGGCCGAGGAAGAGCGCAGTCCTGCCCGAGGTCAGACCCTGCGCGCGGCGGAAGTCGTGGAGCTCATCAGGCTCAACGACGTCGAGGTCGGCCCGAAGGCGCTCGGTGTCGATCGTGTTATTGAGCACGGAGACTCGTGCGCGCGGGAAGCCGTGCGCAACGACGTGATCCGCTCCACTCTGGGTGTAGGCGAAGAACCAGTCACCCCGTCGGGTCAGCCATTGCTTGAGCGCAGCTATCGGGGCGGACTGCGTCGACGAGCAACTACGGCCATGGCCCCAAGTAGCCACGCCGTAGCGACCGGCCGCATGCCGCGCCAAGAGCAGATAGGTCTCCGGGTTGTGTAGAGCTTGTTCCACAACCACCAGGTCGGGCTGGAACTCCCTCATGATCGACCCGATCCGACGACGAGGTATCTCCTGCCCCCCTAGTGTGAGCCACGACGTCGGGACGTCTACGGCCCATTGGCCGTCGCTCATGTCTCCGCGTCTAGCCATGCTGGGCGGTGGGCCATTGCGAGTGACAACCAACTGGACATCATGCTGCGCGAGCGCAGCCTCGAGCCGGTTGAAGAACGGGACTCGATAGGCGGAAACGTATGGGTAGATCACCAGCAGTTTGGTGGTCACGCTGCTATCCCAGTCTCTTGGCGATGCCTGATGGCGGCTATGACGAACCGTGGGTTCCCCCACAGGTAGCGTTTTGCCAACCGTCGGGGCTCCGTTGCGAGCCGAAACGCCCACTCCAACCCAGATCGCTGCATCCACAGCGGCGCCTGCGCTTTGGCGCCGGCGAGGAAATCGAACGCTGCCCCGACGGCCAGCGCCATGACGGGGACCGAATCGGCAATGCGACGTACCTCCTGGTCTTGCTTTGGTGTGCCCAACCCCACCCACACCAAGGTGGCACCAGACTCCATGATGCGTTTGTCCCGTTCCACAAGCTCTTCTGCACTGGCCGGCCGGAAGGGGGGGCTCTCGAACCCCGCGATGACCGCCTCCGGCCACCGCGACTGAATCCGGCTGACCAGGGCATCCAACGTTTCAGGCGTGGCTCCGAGGAAATAATGCCGAGGCTTCTCCATGTTGGAATGCTCCAAGACACCGGCGAGCACGTCGGGACCGTACACGCGGCTCCACTGGGTAGCCACATCCCGGTGCAATCGACGACCGACCCAGGCCACCGGAATACCATCAGTAAAGACCAGATCGCCGGCCGACAGCAGCGCCGCATAGGTGGGGTCGGAGTCGGCCAACGCGACGTTGTAGGCGTTGGCAAAATGCACCGCGGCACCGTTTTTCGGGCATCCCGTCCCGAAGGCCACGATCTTGTCGATGGCGTCCTTCAATGGCATCACTGTGAAGGGCACTCCCCCCACCGCTCGCCGAGGCACGGCAACATCGTCGATCACCGCCCCAGTGTATGGGCGCTTCGACTTTGTGGATCGCTGGCGGGTTATCACAGGCGTTCGACGGTGGAAGCGGCTGGGACCACACCGCGGGTGTCAAGGACACGCTTCCCTGTGGCTGCTATCGACACGAAATCATAAGCTGAGTGACCCTGTAACAGGATCGTCAAGTCGGCAGCACTGAGCGCCTCGTCCAGGTCTGGCACTCGGCCGACTGACTGATCGCCAGCGTGCCATGTCGTGACGTATGGATCATGGAACTGCACGATGGCGCCGAACTCCTCCAACCTTCTGGCCAGCGGAACCGCTGGGGACTCACGAAGATCCGCGATATTGGGCTTGTAGGTCACACCCAACAACAGGACCGTTGATCCTTTGACCGCTTTGGCCTCAGAGTTGAGGATGTCCTGGGCACGTCGAGCGACGTAGTTTGGCATGCTCGCGTTGATCTCTTGAGCGAGCTGGACGAACCGAAACGGGTAGCCGAGCTTGACCTGAACGCTATGGCTGAGGTACTTGGGGTCGATCGGGATGCAGTGACCGCCAACGCCCGGACCTGGGTAGAAGGCCTGGAAGCCGAACGGTTTCGTCGCGGCCAGACGATGACGTCCCAAAGATCGATGTCGAGCTCGTGGCAGAATCGGGCCATCTCGTTGACCAACGCGATGTTGACGTGGCGGTAGGTGTTCTCAAGAAGCTTCGCGGTCTCAGCCTTACGAGTGCCCCGGGCCATCACCACCGTCTCGACGAACTTGCCATAAAATGCTGCCGCCCTCTGCGTGCAAGCGGCCGTGTACCCGCCAACCACCTTCGGCGTGTTGTGCACTCCGAAAGTCGCATTGCCTGGGTCAATGCGCTCGGGCGAGAATGCGAGGTTGAAGTCCACCCCGGCCTTCAGCCCCGATTGTTCCAATATCGGGGCGAGAACTTCTTCCGTTGTTCCTGGATAGGTCGTCGACTCCAGGACCACGAGCATGCCGCGCCTCAGGTGACGGGACAACACCCCGGCTGCGGCACGAACCGGCACCAGGTCCGGTCCATCGTCCTCCGACAGTGGCGTGGGGACGCAAATCACAACGGTGTCGGCCTGACCCAGTTCGGAGCCGTCGGTCGTCGCGCGAAAGCCGGCGTCGAGCATCGTCGAGACGTCCGCATCGCTGACATCGTCAACGTGAGACCGGCCCCCGTTGAGCGCGTCGACGACCGCGGTGCTGACATCGAAGCCAACCACCGCGAGACCAGCGCGTGCTGCCTCCCGCGCGAGGGGGAGTCCGACATACCCCAAACCAACCACCGCAAGATCAGCCACAGAACTTCTCCCCTGCCCGTATTTTGGTGCGTAACATCACAGTCCTCGCCTCGAGTCGCAGGGACTCAAGTCGCAGAGAACAGCACGTTATCGTAGACCCTTGAAGCGGGCTGAAACCCTGATAGTCTCTTGACCGAGTGCCTGCAGTCCGCGCAGGTGGGGAAGGTGGGGAACATGGGGAAGAAATGGGCCTTGGTTGCAGGCGGGGGCGGATTCATTGGCTCCCATCTGTGTGATCGCCTCCTCGACTTGGGCTATTCGGTCGTAGCCGTCGACAACTTCATCACCGGCTCTTGGGACAACGTTGCACACCTTGCGGGGGATCAGCGTTTTCAGCTGGAAGAGATGAATGCGGTCAACGTGGGCGACCTCGCCCAACGGTTCGATCTGGTGTTTCACCTGGCGTCACCCGCGTCTCCCATCTACTACATCAAGTACCCGATCGAGACACTGCACTCCGGTTCTTCGGTGACCGAAGCACTCCTGGAGCTGGCCAGACGAGATGGAGCGCGTTTCATCGTCGCCTCCACGTCTGAGATCTACGGCGATCCGCTTGAGCACCCTCAGAAGGAGTCCTACTGGGGCAACGTCAGCTCGATCGGACCACGCAGCGTCTATGACGAAGCCAAGCGGTATGCCGAGGCGCTGACCATGGCCTTTCACCGTTCGTTCGGTGTCAACACCGGCATCGTCAGAATCTTCAACACCTACGGTCCTCGCATGGGATGCGAGGACGGTCGCGTCATCCCCGCGTTCATCGGCGCGGCCCTGGCTGACACACCTGTCCCCTTGCACGGCGACGGACTGCAGACGAGGTCCTTCTGCTACGTCGATGATCTTGTCGAAGGCCTTCTGTCCATGGCCTTCAGCGAAGAGCATGGGCCGATCAACCTAGGTAATGACTCCGAGCGAACACTGCTGAGCCTTGTCGAAGACATCATCATGCTGACCGACAGTGCCTCCTCGATTGAATACTTGCCCCGGCCGGTTGACGATCCACAACGTCGGCGCCCTGACCTGTCCTTGGCCAGGAGACTCCTCGACTGGGGCCCGCAGGTCAGTTTCGAGGATGGGCTGGAAACGACGATTCGGTGGTACGCCGAGCAACGTGCGTCTCGCTCCAGTGAAGAAGTTGAAACAGCGATGCGCGCGTAGCTGTTGACCTGCCTCCAAGCTCCCTGCGGTCAGTACGCCGCATCAGGCTGGGTGACTGCTTTGAACGTGCGCCAGAGAATCACGAAGTCGCCCATGAGCGACCAGTTCTCCACGTAGTACAGGTCAAGGCGCACCGACTCCTCCCAGGACAAACCCGAGCGGCCACCAGTCTGCCAAAGCCCCGTCATGCCCGGCCGGACAAGGAGCCGCCGTCTATCGTCCGCCTCATACTGCGACACCTCGTGAGTCGGGTGCGGACGAGGCCCAACCAAGCTCATGGACCCACCGATCACGTTGAACAGCTGGGGGAGTTCGTCCAGGCTGTACTTCCGAAGAAACCCACCCAGCTTGGTCACGCGCGGGTCGGACTTCAGCTTGAAGATCATGCCGTTGCCGTCTGACTGGTCGAGAAGCGAGGGCAGCAAGGCCTCCGCATCCGTCACCATCGAGCGGAACTTCATCATGCGGAACAACCGACCGTTGAACCCAACACGCTCCTGGCGGAAGAATGCCGAGCCGATACTGTCGCGACGCACAGCGATCGCAACCACCAAGAACAGCGGAGACAGCAAAACCAGGAGGATACCCGCCACCACGAGGTCGAAAGCGCGCTTGGTTGTATATTTGCGACCCTCAAAGATCGGATAGTCGACGTAGATGAGTGGAAGCCCCGCGACCGGTCGCGTGTGAATACGCGGGCCTGCGACGTCCGTCAGAGCCGGAGCCACGATGAGGTTCGTCTTGCGCGACTCCAGTGCCCAGCCCAGGCGACGCATGTCGCGCGGTCCGATGTCGTCGGCGCTGGTGACTATCAGCGTGTCTACCTTCGCCTCGTCGACCACCCGCAGGACGTCACCGAAGTCCCCAAGCACCGGCACCCCTGCGCTGAGGTCACGGGCAACAGTGCCCCCCTTGGTCACCGCACCGACGACCTGCAGCCCTGTCGACCGGGCACGCTGGATGCTCTCAGCAACGTGCTCAACTTTTGTCCTGTGGCCGAGCAGCAGGACGCGGTACACATACTCGCCGTTCGCGCGTTTCTTGATGAGCCACTGCCGCCACAACCACCGATGGACCAACAACAGAACGAGACCGGTAGGCAGCGCCACGAGCAGGTACCTGCGACCGACCTGCGCCTGTGCCAGGTAGACGATGACCGCAAAGATCCCGAAGAGCCGTATCGTCGCGTCGACGACGCCCTTGTATTCGGCGCTGCCGGAGCCAACGATCTTGTGGTCACGAGTGGCGAAGAACTCCAGACTCAACATCCACGCGATGACAATGACAACCGAAAGCGCGCTGTACGCCAGAGCAAAGTTGAAGAGGCCGGTAGCATCTTTGACCTTCAAATCCGCGCTGAAGCCGAACCGAATCCACTGGGCGCCGAATACGACAACCACGATGATCACAAGATCCATGACGAACAAGCGCCTCGCGTAGGCGTGCACCCAAGCCAAGCCGCGCGGTTTCGCCCTCACTGCCTTGTCGCGCTTCGCGCTCACTGTCACGACGCCCCCTTCCTCTGCGCTCTCGCCTGCACCAAGGTAGCAGGCACCGCAGATCAGAATGCCTGTCAGATTGTGGGTCTGCCGAGGGCGCGGTAGGCCCAGCCCGCTGAGCGCCACAGGTCGGGGTCCAGGGTGTTGCGGCCGTCGATGATGCTGAGCTTGGCCACAACCACCGCAAGCTTGGCCGGATCGATGTCGCGGAACTGCTTCCACTCGGTCAGGTGCAGCACGACATCGGCGCCCAGGCAGGCCTCCTCGACCGAGTCGGCGTACTCCAGATCCGGGTGGACAGCCCGAGCCGCGTCCATGGCTTTCGGGTCGTGAACGCTGACGAGCGCCCCTTCGTCGCGAGCAGCCTGGGCGATGTCCAGCGCCGGGGAGTCACGGATGTCATCGCTGTCCGGTTTGAAGGCCGCCCCCAGGACCGCCACCCGCCTGCCGACGAGGGTGCCGCCGCACTGCTCGCGAGCCAAGTCGACCATGCGTGAACGTCGCCTGAGGTTGATCACGTCGATCTCACGCAGGAACTCCAGGGCCTGGTCAGCGCCGAGCTCGCTGATCCGGGCCATGAATGCGCGGATGTCCTTGGGCAGGCAGCCGCCGCCGAACCCGATCCCGGCGTTGAGGAACTTGCGGCCGATTCGGTCGTCGTGACCGAGTGCGTCGGCAAGCTTCACCACGTCGGCAACCACGACCTCGCACACCTCGGCCATGGCGTTGATGAACGAGATCTTGGTGGCCAGGAAGGCGTTCGCCGCCACCTTGACCAGCTCGGCGGTCGGGTAGTCGCACACCAGCCGGGGCGTGCCCAAGGCGAGCGGTCCGGAATACACCTCGTCCAGCAGCGCGACGTCGGCATCGGCGGACGGCCCGTCCACCCCGTAAACGAGCCGATTGGGGGACACGGTGTCCTGGATCGCGAAGCCCTCCCGCAGGAACTCCGAATTCCAGGCGAGACGAACCCGCACGCCTTTGGGCGCCCCCAGGGTGAGGCGATCCAGCAGCTGGGCAGCGGTGCCCACCGGGACCGTGGACTTGCCCACGACCAGGGCCTTGGAGGTCAGGTGGGGCGCGAGCGACTGCGCGGCGGCGAAGACGTAGGACATGTCGGCGGCGTTCTCACCCGTGCGCTGCGGCGTGCCAACGCAGATAAAATGCACATCGGCGTCGCCTGTCAGGGCGTAGTCGGTCGTGAAACTCAGGCGGCCGGTGGGCAGGACCTTGGCCAATAGCTCGTCCAACCGCGGCTCGAAAAGCGGCGCCACCCCTCGGGACAAGGACTCGACCTTAGCCGCGTCGGTGTCGACGGCGATGACTGTATGGCCAAAATCGGCCATACAGGCAGCATGAACGATTCCGAGGTAGCCGGCTCCGATCACCGAAATGGTAAGCGGCATGGCAGGAACGCTATCCCGCTTTCCACGCCTTCGCCCGGTGGAATGATGGCGGGCTGGCTCGGCACCTGCTGACGCCGAACGGGTAAGCAGGTGCCGAGCTAGCAAGTCGCTGACCTGATCGGCCGGCTGTTACCCAAACCTGAGCGTCCGGACAACAGCCGTCGCGCAAGCAGCCTGCGACGCGGGTCGGCATACAGCCTTTTCCGAACGCGATGTCTGTAAGCAGTCGACCGCAGAGTCCCACAGGCAATGTTGACAAGCGGAACGACCGTTGTCCGACCGCCTGTGTTGGCCGAACTGGCCAAGCGCACGACGTGCGCCAAGATCCCCGACCTGGTAGAAGCGTTGACCGATCACTTCGACGCAGGCCACCTCGGCTGGCGTCGGCGATGCTCGATCGCCTCGACCGTGTCGAGGCCGCCCTGACCCGTTCGTCGTGGGCGACCCCATTCTAATCCAGTTCTAATCCAGCGATCCGCCTTTGCCGGGCCTTGACTCCTGCCGGTTGTAGCGACCTCACGACTCGCCCCATGCCAGGACGAAATCATGAACAGGTACGAGCCGGGATCGCCGGTTCGGCTGGCGATCACTGCCGGGTTGGAGGACCTCCAGGGGTCGACCTTGCTCCGGACGGCCGCACTGTTGCTGCAGCCCTGCGGCCGGAGGAGTCACGGACGTTTGCATGATCGCTGTACCGGGTTGATCATCGACAAGAAGGACCTCAAGGCACGCGGCGTGAACGCCGAGTCCCACCCGGCGTTCACGCCGCCAGGAGATCCGCACATTGCACGCCCCGAACGCACCCACTACCGGAGCTGCGGGATTGCTTGGTCGACCAGCAGGTCACGTTGGCCGTGAGGGCAGCAACAGGCGGCAAAGCTGCATACGCACCTCCGGCTGGAAGACACCTTGAACGTGATCTTGGTCAACGCCGCACACTGACGTGCGCACGCTGCCTCAGGTTGGAGGGTTGACGACCATGAGAGCATTGCCTGACGTCGTCACAAGCACGCGCAGCCGCAAGGGGGCTTGGAGAACCGGTGGAACTTCACGACTATCTCGTCATACTTCGCAAGCGCTGGATGTCGATCCTGCTCATCACGGCGCTGTGGGTCGCCGTCGCCATGAGCGCGACCCTGCTGGCCACCCCGACCTACCAGGCGAAGTCACAAGTTTTCGTCTCCGTGAGCACCGGGGGCAGCACAAGCGACCTGCTACAGGGCAGCAACTTCTCTCAAAACCAGGTGACGTCCTACACCGACATGGTCACCAGCCCGCGCGTGCTCATTCCCGTCATCGAAAAGCTCGGCCTGGCCACCACGCCGGACCAGCTTGCGGGATCGATCACCGCCGACAACCCGCTCAACACCCAGCTGATCAATATCACGGTCACCGATGTGAGCCCGCGAACGGCGAGCGACATCGCCAACGCGACCGCCGAAAGCCTCGGAACCCAAGTGACCGCGCTGGAGAAGCCCGCCGGCAGTCAACCGTCCCCGATCCACGTCAGCACCATACGAACCGCAAGCGTACCGACCGCGCCGGCCTCGCCGAACAAGAAACTCAACCTCGCGCTGGGGCTCTTGGTGGGCCTGGTGCTCGGGTTCGGGCTTGCTCTCCTGCGCGACGTGCTCGACACCAAGGTCCGGACCGATGCCGACGTCCAGAAGGTCACCGACGCCTCGGTGATCGCCCGCATCGGCTATGACGACGACGCGCCCGTGCACCCGCTCATTGTGCAGAGCAGCCCGCACAGCCACCGCTCCGAGGCCTTCCGTAGGTTG
>Ga0209484_10000246_pt1 | contig 12571 bp, 10 predicted proteins | sample NGEPer16B_FD_185493 | JGI IMG/M metagenome (GOLD analysis project Ga0209484, IMG submission 185493) | Arctic peat soil microbial communities from the Barrow Environmental Observatory site, Barrow, Alaska, USA - NGEE Permafrost159B-16B... | ecosystem: Environmental > Terrestrial > Soil >... | reverse complement strand
CTTTGACATCCTTTCCAAAACTGCTCATCATCTGTAAGTTCAGAGAAGGTGACCGGGCGATAACCAAGTTCTGAGTTAATTTTCATTACGGCTAGTCCAGTAGTCAAACCAAAAAGTTTGGCATCTGGAAATTTCTTGCGCGACAATTCAAAAGCCATCATTTTAATCCTCCGGGCAAGACCATGTCCGCGGTAATCCCAATGGACAATTAATCCCGAATTAGCCACATACTTGCCATCGTTCCAGGTCTCAATGTAGCAAAACCCGGCAAATTTCTCACCTTCGAGCGCAATGATCGCTTTCCCCTCCGATATTTTCGTAGCAATATACGCATGTGTACGCCGGGCAATCCCTGTTCCACGCTCCAAAGAAGCTTTTTCGATGGTATCATTTATTTCGTCAACATAACGAAGATGTTGCTCCCCGGCTACCACTATCTGGATATCAGGTTTTTCCTGAATATCTTCCTTTTTCTTAAATATCATGGTTTTAAAATAACTTCAATTAAATTTTACTTTCAAGTTTGGGCATTATATTCTTTAATGCCTGTATCAAATCATTGCGGCCCACACCTTCGCGCATGATTAGCAAAATGGTATCGTCGCCAGCCACTGTTCCCAGAATTTCGAAAGGATTCGCTTTATCAATCATGATAGCAACACTATTTGCATATCCGGGTAAGGTTTTTATAACTCCCAGATTCCCTGAAAAATCAATCCCCACAACACCGTCAGCTATAAAATCCAGCCGTGACGCCTCCAAATTATTCTGCTGACTTACAGGGCCATTACCTGCAAGCCGATAAATATATCCACTTTTCACATCGCTCACCTTCATCACCTGCAAAGATTTAAGATCACGCGAAAGCGTTGCCTGTGTGACATCGCATCCGAGTTCCTGTAACCGGATTTGCAGGTCGTCCTGACTACTGATTACCTCCTCTGAGATAATTTCCTTAATCATTTGAATTCTTTGTGACCGATCAATCATGAATGTATATTTATTCTATCAAAGAGTGCAATTTTATACATTTATTTCGATATACAGTAATTTTATGCATATTTATTTAATTTAGGGGACGAATATTAAATTAATGTGAATAATTATAAAATTCAAAAGATGGCTTTGAGAGTTACGAAGATTAGACTACTTTTGGACTGTGCGACATCAACTAAGAATATCGATGAAGAAGACGCCGGAGAATGCGTTTTTGCTACTGATTAAAAGGTAGTGAAAACGCATTTTTTTTGAGATTTAAGTATTTGAATATAAGTTAACAAGAGAAAAAAAGCGTATAATGCGAAAAGTAAAACTGATTCTTGAGGACGGAACAGTATTGGAAGGGAAATCATTCGGCTACGAAAAGTCAGTTGCCGGAGAAGTCGTTTTCTACACTGCGATGACCGGATATCCTGAAAGTCTGACAGATCCCTCCTACACGGGACAAATACTTGTTTCAACCTATCCGTTGATCGGGAATTATGGCGTTCCAAAAGATTTGATGGAAAATGGTGTACATAAACATTTTGAATCAAACAAGATCCATATTACAGCATTGATCGTTTCGGACTATTCGGTTGGCTTCAGCCATTGGAATGCGATGATGAGCCTGGGTGACTGGTTGAAATCTCAGAAGATTCCAGGCATTTACGATATTGATACCAGGTTGCTCACTAAAATTCTTCGTGAAAAAGGGTCTTTGTTAGGCAAGATTGAGTTTGAAAATGAGGAAATCGAATTTTACGATCCAAACCTCGTTAATCTTGTCGCAATCGCAAGTACCGAAGTGGTTGAAACCTACGGAGATGGTGAATACAAAATCGTAATGGTGGATTGCGGCGTGAAAAACAATATTATACGTTGTCTGCTAAACCGGAATGCAACAGTGATCAGGGTTCCATGGGATTACGATTTCACTAAGCTTGATTACGACGGCCTTTTCCTGACAAACGGTCCTGGTGATCCCGCGATGTGCGATATCACCGTTAAATACATCCGGACAGCGATTGAACAAGAGAAACCAATTATGGGGATATGTCTTGGAAATCAATTACTTGGATTGGCGGCAGGAGCAGAAACCTATAAACTGAAATACGGGCACAGGAGTCATAATCAGCCGGTTTTACTTAAAGGTACAAACCGCTGTTTTATCACGTCGCAAAATCATGGTTTTGCAATTGCAGATGAAACACTGCCCGAAGAGTGGGAATCGATGTTTGTAAACGTGAATGACAATACAAACGAGGGAATACGGCACAAATCAAAACCGTTCTTCTCGACACAATTCCATCCGGAAGCCTCTTCAGGTCCGGTGGACACAGAATACCTGTTCGATGATTTTATTGAAAGTGTTAAAAAAAATAAGTCAGATAAATGATCAACTCATCCATCAAAAAAGTGATTGTCCTCGGCTCGGGGGCATTGAAAATCGGAGAAGCAGGAGAATTTGATTATTCAGGTTCTCAGGCACTAAAAGCATTGAAAGAAGAGGGTGTCTTCACGATCCTGATAAATCCAAATATAGCGACGATTCAGACCTCGGAAGAGATTGCTGATAAAATCTACTTCCTCCCGGTGACCGCTTACTTTGTTGAAAAAGTAATTGAAAAGGAAAAACCGGATGGAATTTTACTCGCCTTCGGTGGCCAAACTGCATTAAATTGCGGTGTTGACCTTTTCAGACAAGGAATTCTCGAAAAACACAATATTAAGGTGGTTGGAACTCCTGTTCAATCAATCATCAATACCGAAGACCGTCAGATTTTTTCGGACATTCTGCACGAAATTGATGTTCTCACCCCGAGAAGTGTTGCCTGCGACACCATCGAAAAAGCGAGAGAAGCCGCTAAAAAGCTTGGCTTTCCATTGATTATCAGGGCAGCTTATACCCTCGGAGGGTTGGGTTCAGGATTCTGCTCGAACGAAGAGGAACTAAACAAGCTTGCTGAAAACGCCTTCAGTTATTCGCCCCAGATATTGGTTGAAGAATCAATCAAAGGATGGAAAGAGGTTGAATACGAGGTTGTCCGCGATATCTACGACAATTGTATAACCGTTTGTAACATGGAAAACTTCGACCCGCTTGGAATTCATACGGGTGAGTCGATTGTTGTAGCACCGTCACAAACACTGTCGAACGTCGAATACCATAAACTCCGCTCGCTTTCGATTAAAATCATACGCAAAATCGGTGTAGTCGGGGAATGTAATGTTCAGTTTGCACTCGATCCAAACTCCGAGGATTACCGGGTTATCGAAGTAAATGCCCGTCTATCGAGGTCTTCAGCGCTGGCTTCAAAAGCAACTGGTTATCCATTGGCATTTGTAGCTGCTAAACTTGGGCTTGGATATGGCCTTCATGAGCTGAAAAATTCGGTAACGAAAGTAACGACTGCCTGTTTTGAACCGGCTCTCGATTATGTGGTGGTGAAAATTCCGCGCTGGGATCTAAATAAATTTGTCGGCGTTTCGAAAACATTGGGTTCTAGTATGAAATCGGTTGGCGAAATTATGGCCATTGGACGTTCGTTCGAAGAAGCCATCCAGAAAGGTATCCGGATGGTTGGTGGCGGAATGCATGGCTTTGTTGGAAATCGTGGCGAAATGGAGATTGACAACATCGACGAAGAGTTGAAAAATCCGACAGATCGCCGAATTTTCGCGATTGCCGAAGCAATGAACAAAGGCTACTCGGTCGATAAAATCTGGGAAATCACCCGGATTGACAAATGGTTTCTTCAAAAACTCGAAAATATTTACCGGCTTCGAAACGAACTCTTAGAATTCAACTCGCTCGAAACATTGCCTGTCGAATTATTGCAACTTGCTAAAAAACAAGGATATTCAGATTTCCAAATTGCCCGTCTAGTTCTTAAAAGCAAAGATAAGTCGCAAAACGAGGATAACCTGAAGGTCAGGGCATTTCGGAAAAAGTTGGGAATCATTCCATTCGTCAAACAAATCGATACGCTTGCCGGAGAATATCCTGCACAGACAAACTACCTATACATTACCTACAACGGATCGGAACATGATGTTGAATTTCAACATGACAACAAATCGGTTATTGTTCTAGGCTCAGGTGCCTATCGTATTGGTTCTTCGGTTGAATTCGACTGGTGTTCGGTCAATGCAGTGAGTACGATCCGGAAAGAGGGTTTCCGCTCCATCATGATTAATTATAATCCGGAAACTGTCTCAACCGATTACGATACCTGCGACCGGCTCTATTTTGATGAACTCACACTCGAAAGGGTGCTCGATATCTGCGATCTGGAACAACCACTGGGAACCGTTCTCTCAATGGGTGGACAGATTCCGAACAACCTGGCGATGAAACTGCATCAGCAGGGTGTTCCAATCCTTGGAACCACCGCCGAGAAAATTGACAACGCCGAGGACAGGAATAAATTTTCTGCAATGCTTGACCGTCTCGATGTCGATCAGCCCCGTTGGAGCCAGCTCACAACCATCGAAGATATTAACCGCTTTGTTGATGAAGTAGGATTTCCTGTATTGATCCGTCCTTCGTACGTACTTTCGGGTGCTGCCATGAACGTTGTTTCAAACAAAGATCAGTTACATCATTTCCTTACACTCGCGACAAAAGTTTCGAAAGAACACCCTGTTGTGGTATCTGAATTTATTGAAAATGCAAAAGAGATCGAGGTTGACGCTGTTGCCAAAGACGGTGAGATTGTGGCTTACGCGATTTCCGAGCATGTCGAATTTGCCGGTGTGCACTCTGGAGATGCAACAATTGTCTTTCCTCCACAAAAACTTTATATCGAGACCATCCGAAGGATTAAGAAGATATCACGTAAGATTGCAAAGGCACTTGAAATCACCGGACCATTTAATATCCAGTATCTTGCAAAAGACAACGATATCAAGGTGATTGAATGTAACCTGAGAGCTTCGCGCTCGTTTCCGTTTGTTTCAAAAGTTTTGAAAACGAACCTGATTGAGATCGCAACCAAAGCAATGTTGAATGTCCCTTTCGAGAAACCGGACAAGTCGCTTTTCGAACTTGATTATGTGGGAGTTAAAGCACCGCAATTCTCATTCCACCGTCTTTTAAATGCCGACCCGGTTAGTGGTGTTGACATGGCTTCGACCGGTGAAGTGGCCTGCATTGGAGAAAATTTCTACGAAGCGCTGCTTAAATCGATGCTGTCTGTTGGCTACCGCATTCCGAAAAAGAGCATTCTGATCTCTTCAGGTCCAACACGTGGTAAAGTCGAATTACTCGAAAGTGCACGAATGCTGAAAGAGCGTGGTTTTACGATCTATGCAACTGGTGGAACACATATTTTCTTTCAGGAGAATGGCGTGGAAACCGAGCAGGTATTCTGGCCCGACGAAGACAAGCAGCCAAACACACTTGATCTGATCAAAAGCAGGAAAGTGGAAATGGTGATCAATATTCCTAAAGATCATACAACCCGGGAATTATCAAATGGCTACAACATTCGTCGAAATGCAATCGATTTTAATATCCCACTGATTACCAATGCAAGAGTAGCCAGTGCATTTATTTATGCCATCTGTAAACTTGAAATGGATGATATTTCAATAAAGGCATGGAATGAATACAAGTAATTGAATATAATAGAGATACGAAGGAAGCTTTCAGGATTTGTTTCAGGATTCCTTTCTTCCAAAATCAAAAAAGAGGATGTCATTGCTGACCTCCTCTTTTTTGTGTTATCTAATATCGTGATGATTTAAACCAATCCCTGTTCGCGCATCGCACATGCAACTTTAAGGAATCCGCTAATATTGGCTCCCTTCACATAATTGACGTAACCATCAGGTTCCTTTCCGTTCTCAACACATGCTTCATGGATGTCGACCATGATTGACTGCAATTTAGTATCCACTTCTTCGGAGGCCCATTTTGTCCGCATAGAATTTTGCGACATCTCAAGACCCGACGTGGCAACACCGCCGGCATTTGCAGCCTTTCCGGGACCATACAGGATTTTATTCTGAATAAAAACATCCACCGCTTTGGCTGTTGATGGCATATTTGCACCTTCAGCGACACAAATACAACCATTGGCAATCAAGGTATTGGCATCTTCTCCATGGAGTTCATTCTGTGTGGCACATGGCAATGCGATATCACATTTCACACCCCATGGACGTTCGTTTTCGAAGTATTTGGCACCTGGATATTCATCTATATATTCTTTGATACGACCTCGCATCACATTTTTTAGTTCCATCACAAAAGCCAGTTTCTCCGTCGTAATTCCTTCTGCATCATAAATATAGCCATTTGAATCAGACATTGTTACCACCTTACCACCTAATTGAGTCACTTTCTCAACAGCATATTGTGCAACATTACCAGAACCCGAAATGGCTACCGTTTTTCCGGCAATCGAATCACCTTTCGTCTTCAACATCTCCTGAGCAAAGTAGGTTGTTCCATATCCTGTTGCTTCAGGCCGCATTAAACTTCCGCCCCAGTTGCACCCTTTTCCGGTAAGTGTCCCCGTAAATTCGTTGCGAAGTCGTTTGTACTGTCCGTACATGTAACCTATTTCACGTCCACCAACACCAATGTCTCCCGCAGGTACATCGGTATCCGGACCAATATGTCGTTGAAGTTCTGTCATAAACGACTGGCAAAAACGCATCACTTCATTCTCTGATTTACCTTTGGAACTGAAGTCGGAACCACCCTTTCCTCCTCCCATTGGCAATGTGGTCAAACTGTTTTTTAGTACCTGCTCAAATGCAAGGAACTTTAGAATACTTAGATTTACCGATGAATGGAAACGCAGCCCTCCTTTATATGGACCAATAGCACTGTTCATTTGTACACGATATCCCTTATTTATTTCAACTTCACCCCGATCATTCAGCCAGGGTACCCTGAACAAAATCACTCTTTCCGGTTCAGCCATTCTTTCAAGAATTTTCAACTTGTTATAAGCTGGATTCTTTAAAAGAAACGGTGCCAGGCTTTCGACGACTTCGCGCACCGCCTGATGAAACTCTTTCTCGTGTGGATTTTTAGCAATCAGATTTGCCATAAAATTCTCAATGAACAATTCTACTTCGTTACTCATAATTTGATAAATTTTGGTGGTTGTTAATTATTACAATTTTACACATTTTTATCCTTTTTTGATCGTATTTATCACATTTTATTAAGCTTTTTTTATACTTTCATTATATATTGACATTTTGTATGTCATTTTAATATATTTATTTTCATTAGTTATTAAACAGATTTAATTTATTATCCTTTTGATCATGATTGGGCATTTATCCTGTCAGTTTGACAATATTCGAATATATGATTCAGTTATTCCATCGGATTTAAATCCCGATTAAATGATTTAAGCGGTCAAATTACGTTTTCGGGTATTGATGTTAACGGTTCGATGACGATGTACAGATAGCTTGATATTGAAAACAATTCTGTCCGGAACACGATCCGACTCAAAACAAAAAGATTTTCTGCATGTTGTAATTAAAAACTCACAAATGAAGATTCTCCTTACCGGAGCAACCGGATATATTGCCCAACGGTTATTGCCGGTTTTACTGCAGAATGGCCATCAGGTGATTTGTTGTGTCCGCGACAAATCGAGGTTTAATTTCGAGCGGTATTCCTGGCTCAATCTGACTGTGATTGAAGCAAACTTTCTTGATGAACAAACATTGGATCAGATTCCCGAAGATATTGATGCAGCTTATTACCTGATCCATTCTATGTCAACCAATATTGGTGATTTTGCCAAAATGGAAGATGAGTCTGCCCGAAATTTCAGATCCCGGATCGAACAGACCCAGGCAAGACAAGTTATCTACCTGAGTGGAATTACCAACGAAAAGAAATTATCGAAGCATCTGATCTCCCGTAAGAATGTTGAAGCGATTTTGAGATCAAAGAAATATGCACTCACGACACTAAAAGCCGGAATTATTATTGGATCAGGAAGTGCCTCCTTCGAAATTATCCGCGACCTGGTTGAAAAACTTCCGCTGATCATCGCGCCAAGTTGGCTTAATACGCGTTCCCAGCCGATTGCTATCAGGAATGTGATCGACTATCTGATGGGGGTACTAAACAACAAACCGACTTATAACAACAGCTATGATATAGGTGGTCCTGAAGTTCTGACTTATAAAGAGATGCTATTACAATTTGCCAAAGTTAGGGGGTTAAAACGAAGGATATGGGTAATACCTGTAATGACACCACGATTGTCGTCCTATTGGCTCTATTTCGTTACATCCACATCCTATTCGTTGGCCTGTCATCTCGTTAATAGTATGAAAGTGGAAATTATTTGTAATAAAAACCCGTTAAATGATCTGGTCAGCGGAATTCATTTAATTGGATACAATAAGGCTATTAAACTCGCATTCGGAAAGATCGAACAGAATCAGGTCGTTTCGAGCTGGAAGGATGCGCTTACAAGTATGACGCTTAACAAAGGAATATCACATCATATTCATGTACCTGTAAATGGTTGTTTTACAGACATCAGGAAAATGAAAATTGAAAATAGTGAACGTGTTTTGCAAAATATCTGGTCAATAGGCGGAACTCATGGATGGTTTTATGGCAATTGGTTATGGCGAATCAGGGGAATTATGGACAAGATGGTAGGAGGAGTCGGACTGCGACGGGGACGAAAAAATCCGACTGAATTATCAGCAGGCGAATCACTTGACTTCTGGCGCGTTTTACTTGCAGATAAAGAGGAAAAAAGATTGCTTCTTTATGCCGAAATGAAGCTCCCTGGTGAAGCCTGGCTTGAATTTAAAATCACGAAAGATAACATATTAACACAGACGGCAACATTCAGGCCATTAGGTGTTTGGGGGCGTAATTACTGGTATGCAGTTCTTCCGTTTCATGGATTTATATTTAAAGGAATGATCAATAACATCGCGAAGGCATAATTTTATCCATCTGTTATGAAATCAATCAAAGCTTTAACCGCACTAATTATTTGCCTTTTAATTCCGCTGGCAATAGGTGGAATATCGGGGTTTGCAACGGCAACAAGTATTACCGACTGGTATGTTACGCTGAATAAACCGTCGTTTAATCCGCCCAAATACCTCTTTGCCCCAGTCTGGACCACTCTATACACCTTAATGGGAATTTCGTTATTTATAATCTGGAGATCAACTAAAGGGCGAAACCGAAACAATGCACTGGTCATCTTTGCAGTACAAATAACACTTAATTTTTTCTGGAGCTTTTTGTTCTTTAAATTTAACCTCATCGGAGTGGCGCTGGTCGAAATCGTGCTGCTTTGGACAAGTATCCTTACAATGATTATTTACTTCAGGCGTGTCAGCAAACTGGCAGCCTTTATCCAGGTTCCTTACCTTCTTTGGGTCTCTTTTGCGACAGCTCTCAACGCAGCCATCTGGTTTTTAAACTAATAGCAATTCGAATTTCTTATTTAATCTTCTGAAATAAACATATGCCAGTTTACACAAAGCACGAAACGCTTAAAATTCCTGCAACAATCGATCAGGTTTGGGATTTCATCACTTCTCCTCAAAATCTGAAGCGCATCACCCCGGAATACATGGGATTTGATATCACAACTAAAAACCTGCCGGAAAAAGTGTACGCCGGTATGATCATCAGTTATACCGTCAGTCCGTTACTTGGCATTAAAATGAGATGGGTTACAGAAATAACGCACGTGAGTGAACTGAAGTATATTGTTGATGAACAACGTTTCGGACCCTATAAAATGTGGCACCATCAACATATCATCGAAGCAATCGAAGGTGGCGTTCTGATGACCGATATTATAGATTACCTGCCACCAATGGGATTTATGGGAGCGATAGCCAATCAATTGGTTATAAAAAAGCAGCTCAATGAAATATTCAGTTTCAGGACGAAGAAACTGGAAGAATATTTTGGAAAATACTGACAATGCAGCTGTCCTGACCCCTTCACCTTTCTATTATTCCGATTTGAAATTGATTATTTTGAATCTCCGACTAAAACGGTGATTTGAGATAACTATCTTTACACTTGCACTTGGCAGAAATCTGCCTCTGAAATAAATAACTCAGAATGAAAAATCTCCGCTTCACGATCCTAATTGTGATTGTATTATCAATCATATCAACCCATCGTGTTGATGCTCAAAATAAAAATGCAATTCAGTCTCCAGGATATCAGTATGAAAAACCTGCTGATGGGGTTGTTCGTATCCTTACTTTCAATGTCCGGAACGGCCGTGGAATGGATGATCGAACTGACTACGACCGGGTTGCCAATGTTATCTTTGCTATTCATCCCGAAGTTGTGGCATTACAGGAACTCGACAGCGTCACCATACGCAGCAATGGTGTTGATGTATTGAAAGCCATTGCAGAAAAGTGCGAGATGAATTATTTCTATGGCGCGTCAATTCCTTATCAGGGTGGAAAATACGGAATTGGAATTCTTTCAAAAGAAATACCTTTAAAAACCGCTTTTTTTTCCCTTCCGGGAACAGAGGAGAAACGAGGTCTTCTAATGGCAGAGTTCAAAGAATACATCTTCTTTTGTTCCCATTTTTCGTTGACAGAAGTCGACAGAGTTGCTTCTGTTCAATTGATCAGCCGGAAAGGAAAAGAGCTTCACAAAAGAGTCATACTGGCTGGCGATTTAAACGCAACACCTCAATCAGAAGCAATTAAATCATTGTCAGAACACTGGATCAATATTGCCGGAAATCAGCCAACTTTCCCATCATCCGGGCCAAAAGAATGTATTGATTACATTTGGGGAATTAACTGCTGCAATTTAAACTATAACATTATAAAGCAAGAAGTTGTACCAGAAAAAATCGCTTCAGATCACTGTCCGGTTTTTGTCGATGTGAGTTTTAAATAAGGAAAGTTTACAAGTAAGTAACCTATTCATTGAATATTTCGTTAAAAAAATCGGTAGCGCATTCATTTTATGTAATATTTTAACCAATTTCGTGACATATTAAACAAAATTGATTCTGAATGTTTCTAGAGAAGGTATACCAGGGTAGAAATGATGTAGGCCGTTGGATTGCAATGATTGTAATCCTGCTTATAGTCACGCAAATCGTTGGAGCTATACCACTTGGAATAATGATTTTCCTGAAAAGGATGGATAATCCGGACCTTGTTCCCAATCCGGAGAATCTGATGGATCTCTCGGCCTATGAAATAGCTCCAATCACCGGATTCGCGTTAATGATTATTCCGTTTGTGCTTGGCCTTGTCACTTTGTTACTTTTGATGAAACCTATTCACGAAAGACCAATACTTTCGGTAGTTACAGGCCATTCGTCCTTTCGTTGGAATAAGTTTTTCTGGGGCGCCGGTGTTTGGTTGGTACTGCTTTCTGCATATGCATTTTTTGCTACTGCCACAGGAATTCAGAAAATTGAACTTCAGTTTGATTCCACCACATTTTTCACTTTGATAGCGGTTTCATTGTTGCTTTTGCCATTTCAGGCCGGATTCGAGGAGGTTCTTTTCAGGGGATATTTAATGCAGGGGTTTGCCAAAATATTTAAATACAGGTGGGTACCACTTCTTTTCACATCACTTCTTTTCGGAGGTCTCCATTTTTTTAATCCCGAAGTGAAAGAGTATGGCCCTGCAATTGTGATGCCGCAATACATTTGGTTTGGCGTTTTCTTTGGAATTTGTGCTTTGATGGACAATGGACTGGAATTGGCCTGGGGCGTTCATGCAATCAACAATATATTCTTATCTGTATTTTTCACTCAGGATTCAAGCGCTTTGCAAACACCTGCATTATACAGGATAACTGAATTTAGCCCTCTTTTCGATTTGATATCACTTTTTTTACTTTCTGTGATTTTTATCTTTGTTGCCCGGCGCAAGTTTAAGTGGCCCGATTGGCATTATCTGTTGGCGAAAATCGATAAGCCCGATCCAAAAGAGGAAGACCTATCTGATTTTATTGAAGATGAGTACGATGAATATGAAGAGAAATAAATATTAAACCTTTAGCAACTATGGAATTATTTTCAGCAAAAGAAGTCTCAAAATCCTTTGCCAATCATCAGGCATTGAACAAAGTTTCCATTTCGGTCGAAGAGGGATCCATTTTCGGGTTACTTGGACCCAACGGAGCTGGTAAAACGACGCTAATCAGGATCATCAACCAGATTACCGGACCAGATAGTGGTTCAGTTTGGTTGAAGGGCAAACCCCTGAAAGCCGAAGATATCGATCAGATCGGCTATCTGCCCGAAGAACGCGGACTCTACAAAAAAATGAAAGTCGGCGAACAGGCACTTTATCTCGGACAGCTAAAAGGACTTTCGCGGCGCGATGCGATGAAAGAGCTTAAAATCTGGTTCGAAAAGTTCGAAATTACTGCGTGGTGGGACAAGAAAGTAATGGAGTTGTCGAAAGGAATGCAGCAGAAAGTTCAGTTTATTTGTACGGTACTTCACAAGCCCCGGTTGCTTATTTTCGATGAGCCGTTCAGTGGTTTCGACCCAATCAATACGGATATTATTACACGTGAGATTCTTCAGATGAAAAAAGATGGTGCCACCATCATTTTCTC
>Ga0209484_10000241_pt1 | contig 12824 bp, 8 predicted proteins | sample NGEPer16B_FD_185493 | JGI IMG/M metagenome (GOLD analysis project Ga0209484, IMG submission 185493) | Arctic peat soil microbial communities from the Barrow Environmental Observatory site, Barrow, Alaska, USA - NGEE Permafrost159B-16B... | ecosystem: Environmental > Terrestrial > Soil > Wetlands... | reverse complement strand
TCCCAATAAAAGGTATGGTTGAAATAACCACCACCATTATTTCTGACTGCCATGGGATATTTGCTGATGTTCCTGAATATTTCCTTAATATTCATTGATTCCATCTCGGTTCCCTTTATTGCATTCAGGAAATTGTCAAAGTAAGCTTTGTGATGCTTGCCGTAATGGATTTCGAGTGTAAGCTTATCAATGAATGGTTCAAGGGCGTCATAAGAATATGGCAGCGCCTGAAATTCGAAATTATTTGCTGTATTCATAGTAATTTGTTTTTTAGGGTTAAAATTTAAGATTCAACTTCTTAATTTCCTCTTCTACTTCTTTTGCTCCTTCAGCATAAAGTCTTGCTTCATCGGGGGCGAGCTCATGGAGTAATCTCAAAAACTCGCCGGCGTGAACCAGTTCCTCATTTGCAATATCCGTTAGTACGTCCACAGCCAGCCTGTTGTCAGTTGACTCGGAAAGTTGCATATACAACTGAACCGCTTCGTATTCTGCCGCAACCATAAAACGTATTGCTCTCACGAGCTCTGCATCAGTGAGTTTCCTGTTGTTAGCTAACCCTGAAATGGGTGATCCAAATTGTGGTATATTTATTTTCCTTTCTTATTTTGCCTACTTTGTGTCGGTCAGGGTCTTCAGGAAGGAGACAATAGCCTCCTCCTCCGTATTTGTTATACCGAGATTGCCCACTTCGCTGGTCATATTGGCCGCATACTCGGATGCTGGCCAGCCAGCTCCGGGTACATCGCGGGTATTGTAGAAGTGAACGATGTCCCCAAGGCTCTTGAAATAGCCATTGTGGCCATAAGCTTTCACGAAGCTGGTGTTCGGTCTCTTGTCAACATTGCGAAGTGTAGGTATCTTAAATTTTCCGAGTTCCGGTTCGTAAACAGATGCAACGAAGCCAGCGCTCTTCAGATACTCACCGAGTCCCATATCAACCCAGGATGCACCCAGAGGATTAAACGCGAGTTCCGAATAGAAAGGGTTTTTTGGGTTTTTCGGCACACCGATGTTGATGTATGTGAAGTCGGTGAACATCACCTTTCCACTGGCAGGATCGGCGGTGCTCGTGTGGCAGTTGGCACACTTTGCCTTGCCATTAAACAGCGATAGTCCCAGTGTCTCCTGTGCGGTCAATCCGTTGCCAGTCACTAAATATGTGTCGAACCTCGAGTTAAACGGACTTACTTCTTCAGATCGCTCGTATTCAGCAATCGAACGACCGATCATCTGGAACGCCTTCTCAGTGTCGTCGAAAGCGTGCAAGCCCCACACGTCCATGAACAGGTTCGCATACTTCGATTGCTTCACCTTATCCACAACAACTCCGGCACTCACGTTGTTTTGCTCCAGCGGGTTCAGGAATGGGCCTATAGCCTGCTCAGCCAGCGGATCTCCGAGCGTCAGTCCAGTGGCGCGGCCGTCCCAGAACATGCCGCCTATCCAGCCGTTCGTAGCGTCGAGATGCAAAATGGGGCTGTCGCCGCCATAGGCGCTCGAAGGTGGTTTGCGGTTGCCGAACCGACCCTTGACGGCACCCTCATACGCTGCGCCACCCAAGTCGGTCACTGCGTCGGGTCCGGTCCATCCGACTTGCGACCCATGACAACCGGCGCAAGCCAGACCTGCTGGTTCTGAGAGATTGGTGTCAAAGAACAACTGCTTGCCGAGCCACTGTTTGTCCGTAAAATTTGCTGGTCGAAGATCGTCGCCTGGCGATTCGAATGTCTTGTCGCAAGCTGATATGACGATAAAAATTAACACGAACAGCACATGCGCCCAACTTTTGCCCGTATGTGTAATATGGAGGCGTTCAAAGGGTTTGACCTTGATATAATCAGCCCTGACCAATCCGGATTTTGTTTCATCAAGTAATTTTTCCATCATTTAAAATTTAAAATTATTGTTGTCATAGAACAATCTACTTTACACCCACTGCTTTTAAAACATTTTTCATATCTTTTGGCTACTTCTGCTCAGTTTACACCGATCCAAAATGCCTCAATTTAATCTGATCTTTAATTCTGATATTTCAAATAATAAGCGTGTTCCCATATATCAATCGTAAAAATTAGTTCGCCGGACTTCCGGTTTGGCTTGTCAGATAATTCTCAAGTCCCGTTTGCTCAATCTATGCTCGCTTTATTTCAGCCAATCAACAAGGCCTTCTTCCATTTTAAGTATTTTAGTCAGCAGGTCGACAGTGCTTTGATCACCAAGTCTCACGGGCGAGTTTGATTGCATCGTTGTAAGTCATACAACGTCAAGTTCATCTTCATTGTCGTTACTAATCATTTCCTGAACTGTCTTCCCAATTTTCTTTGGATTGAGTTTTGAAACTGTTGGCGCACCTTCGAAGAAAATGATTCGCTCAATCAACCACTCGGCATGGTGCATTTCATCCATTGTCTGACTTCTGATGGCCAGGTGAAACTTTCCGTAACCCCAATTTTCGCACATTTCAGAATGGACCATGTACTGGTTTATAGCAGTGAGTTCGACTGCCAAGAGCGGATTCAAGACTATAAATCAGTTCTTTATTGCCTTTGATATTTGTCCTTCTTTAGTTTTATCTGAATTAATGAATTTTGAGTATATAAAATTAAATCCCATTAATCTGATAAGTGTTACAAAATTTTATAAAAGAGTTACATGATTCACACATTTATTAACTCGCCTAATAAAGACGTTTTGTGTGTTAAACGTAATTAAAACAGGTAACGATCGCTTCATTTAACCATTTGGTCTCATCAGAATCTTATGGATAGTCCACCACCAGCTCCAAAGCGGTTATCGTAGTTTGCCATTAAGGATAAATTTTTTGATAGTATGTATTCCGCACCTGCATTCCATACTATATCCTGTTTATAATTGATATTGCCTGCAAAATTGTTGATCAGGCCCATATCAATCCGGTATTGGTAGAAACCAAACACTGAAAACCGGGGAAATAACATGAGTGCTCTGCCAATTCCTATTTGTGGCCTCAGCTCATTATCGATACGCAGATCCAGGTTAAACATGTAGGGCGTAAACCAGCGAATACCTGCTACTGCTGTCGTCTTGATATTGCCAAGGTTGTTTTTCAAAGTATTCTCCGCATTTATGCCAACAAATACCCTAAAATAATCATACAGGTATCTTTCATAGGTAAATTCCGTTTCAAAATTTTTATTATAGCCATACGCGGTACTGAAATTGAATTTATTCCGGATATTGGATGAGACCAGGGTAACGGAAGTCATTTGAGAAGCGACATCTACCTTGCTCCATGTGTAAAAACGATCTGTTTCATGAGCCAAAGCTGATACGGGATAATCTTCTAACCTAGAATCCCGGGGTGTATCATAACTAAATACACGTGCCATACCACCCATCATGTGATAAAGAATGTGGCAATGGAAAAACCAGTCTCCGTATTCGTTACCATAAAACTCAATGGTGACTTGCTGCATCGGGGGTACATTGACAGTATGTTTGAGTGGTGAATATGCACCATTTTTATTGATGACCCGGAAAAAGTGGCCATGCAGGTGCATGGGATGGTGCATCATTGTCAGGTTGTTGAGGGTAATACGGGTTACTTCTCCCTCTTTGATCTTTATATTGTCCGTTTCTGACAAGGGTATCCCGTTCATGCTCCAGATATAGCGCTGCATATTACCGGTGAGGTTCAGTAAAACTTCTTTCACTGGAATGCTGTCAGCAAAATTGGTTTTATCAGGAGATTTTAAATAGTTGTAATTGTATTCGGAAAACATATCCATACCGGGCATAGCCTGGTTGTCCATATTATTTTCTACAATTGTTGAATCCATAGCCATATCATCCATTGTAAGCTTGTTGGAATGATTCATTTTGTCCGTGCCTTTCATTTCCATCTCTTTATCCATTTTCATCCCCCAATTTTCCATCATTTTGACAGGTTCATCTTTTTTGGGTCTGAATTTGAGGGCAGGAGCCCCCATTCTCATTTTCATGGATGCCATTTGTTTCATCATTGCAATTTTATTAGGCTTGGTTACATCCGGGGCAGGTAAAACCTTACCCTTGCCCAAAAAGGCGGAGGCAGTGCCGGACCCATCCTGTGCCGTGGCCATGAATTCTATTTTTCCATTTTGCGGTATGGTGACGATAAAATCATAGGTTTCTGCAATGGCAATAAAGGTTTTGTTGTGTTTGACTGGTACCACGTTCTGGCCATCGGCCGAAACCAGGGTTGGATCTTCTCCTCCAAAGGTCATCCAGAATGAAGTTGAAGCCGCCCCATTTATTATCCGCAGCCTTACTTTTTCTCCCGGATTAAATTCAGGATAATCTTGTGTTCGCTGGCCATTCACTAAAAAAGCTGGGTAGTAGATATCGGCTATATCGGCTCCTTCCATTCTTTGTTTCCAGAAATTCAATTGTGCACCCAATGCCCCTCTGGCAATTACCTGATTGAGCGGGGTAGCGGTTCCTTTTTTTATTCTATACCATTCTGTACCTCTTTTTAGGAACCTCATCACATTTTCAGGTTTTTCGTTGGTCCAGTCTGACAGAACTATGACCAGTTTCTTGTCGTAATCCAGTGTTTTTTCTTTTGGCTCAATGACAATAGACCCATAAACCCCGCTTTGCTCTTGTAGTATGGTGTGTGAATGATACCAATAAGTACCGGATTGTTTCAGCGGGAATTCATATTTTTGGATTTGCCCTGGCAAAATGGGTGGGGTGGTAAGGTAAGGTACACCATCGTAAAAATTAGGCAACATAATTCCATGCCAGTGAACGGAGGTTTCCACATCCATTTCATTTTTCACGTAGATAACCGCGTAACCACCTTCGGTGAAACGAAGTGTTGGCCCGGGAATACTATTATTAATAGTCATTCCCATAACCGCTTTGCCTGTTTTATTCACTTTTTCCTGATTGATGGTAAGATGATAGGTAGTTGAATCAGTTTGTGCCCATGCAGGTAATTGAGTCAATAAAATTAAAGTGAAAAGAATCAATGTATATCTGTATCCCATTTTATATTTATTTATCAGGATTTCATTCCTGTGATTTTGCCTCGCGGTAAAGCGAAAATTAAAGTAACTATTAACATTGATACCGTCACTGATCAGTTGTCGGATAGCTGGCATGAATTCAGTTATTGCAGGAACTTTGATCAAAACGTTTGGTCTGTTTAGCGCAACCCACAATCGGCGGCCTTCCTCAATTGTATCAGTGGTAAGGTGAGCCAAATTGGGATTTACTTTCAGGCTAACATATCCATCTTTGCCTCCTGTTCTTTCGTATAACAGTCTGAAAACGTCAGCAGCACTTTGCACATCCTGTTGCCTCGTAGATGTCGTTGACATTTTTTCCTTGAGCGCCAATTTTTGAATTTCATCATCATAAAGATTACTATCTGCAAAGGCTTTTTCGAAGATGGCGGGGTTTGAGGTCATTCCTCGCAGTCTATCCTCATCGATTAGTTTATGAAATTCACCACTCGTGATCAAATCTCGTCGGATATATTACAGCCAGATTGACTGCCCCAGACTTTCCAGTTTTTTTAAAGGGTTTTTGTTCATTGTGCTATTTTTATTCATGTGAATTTTAGCATAACCACTTATACTGTTGTTGCAATTTATCCAGTGGTAGTTGATCCTAGCTTATTGTCGGTTTGAAAAACAGGGCTCCCTTTCTTTGATGAACTCTGGGTCGATTTTGTAATGGTGTTTTAACTGTAATATCCTGATTTGCATACTTTTCTATCGTTAAGCGCGCCATCAGGTAACTTACCGTTGATTCGGCCCCCTGGTTGAGGTTTACGTTCGATTCTTCCAATCCGTCGTAACAACCACCGGTACACGGATTATAGATGATTTGGTGCAGGCGGTTATCGCCTAAAAACCAATTGAAGGCGGTTTCCATTTTACGACGGAAGTTCTCATCCTGAAATACATCGTAAAATTTACTTAATGTCATAATGGTATTAGCAATATCAATGGATTGCTCTCCAAAACTACCGGCTTTATCTCCTTTTTGAAGCCATTGCCTATTGCAAATTACTTCTATGCCGTTTTCATTAAAAATTTGCGACATTAAAAAGTGAAATGATTTTACAGCGATATCCTTATAAATGTTGTCTCCGGTTAACAACCATGCATACAACATGGCTTCCGGTAAAACGCTGTTGGCATACGTTAGGTAACTTTCAAACCATTCCCATTCTTTTTCTGATTCGTATTTATACATCTGAACAAGCCGATTCGCTAATTTTTTAATCAGTACCAGATTTTCGGGTGACTTGATGGCATTGTGATAGTAGTAAAGACCTTTTATTGAGAATGCCATTGCCCTCGTGGAATGCATGTTGTCAATGTAAAGAAATGATTTTTCAATAATTTTATCTGCTTCTGAAATGATTTCGGAGGGAAGAAACTCAGATAACGACAATAAATATCCTAACGCCCAGATGGCTCTTCCATTTGAATCATCCAAATTGACATCATCATTTTGATTAGTAAATTGATTATTTCTATCGGTATAATTCAAGAAACCACCTTCCGGTAACTGGCAATATTTGATGAAAGCCAGATATTTCCAAATGTATTTTATGCTCTCCTTATTGCCAGTAGATTTGTAATACATGCACATCGCAATCATAGCCCGAGCATTATCATCAAGGGTGTAGCCCGAATCAATATCGGGTTGATTTATTTTCGAGAACTGGATAATCCCAATATCAGTAGTCATTTTCTTCAGATGATCCAGATTAATAACAGGATTATTAAACTTCAAAATTGTGTTGTCATTTAAAATCTGATCGAACAGCATGGCGTGAGCAACCGCTGAATTTTCCCATGTTGTTGATGCTATTTTCTGTAGCGTATTTACACTCATATTTCTGCGCAACTGATCATCGCTTAACATTCGTATAACGGCATCAGCAAGTTGGTGCGAATTGCGAAAATCAAAAATAATTCCGGTATCCTGAGTCAAAATTTCCTTCGCATGAGGAATCGGCGTTGAAATAATCGGGCAGGCGCAACTCATTGCATAAGCAAAAGTACCTGACACAGCCTGTAGCGGATCGTTAGCGGTAAACAAATAAATATCTGTAAGTTGCAGATATTCAAGCAATTCGGTTAATGGCAAATATTTATTTATAAACCGAACATGTTCTTCGAGTTGCAATCGTTTGACAACTTCGTGGAGCATTTCGCGGTATGTTTCTCCTTCAGTTTTCACTACTTCAGGATGTGTTTTCCCGATAACCAGGAACAAAACTTCGGGACATTGCTTAATAATGGCGGGTAACGCTTTGAGCGTAGTTTTAATACCTTTTCCTGAACTCAACAATCCAAATGTAGAGAGGACCTTCCGGTCTTTTAAATCGTATTTTTCTTTCAGAAATTTTTCGCTTAAATGCGGCACCAAATGGGTGCCATGGGCAATTACAGAAATTTTTTGCTGCGAAATACCGTAATCATTCATCAAAATATCGGCTGAGGTGTGGGTCATAACGATAATCGATTGACAATCTGATATAATACTCTTCACTTTTGCTTTTAGTTTTTCGTCAGGATTAGGTAGTACCGTATGAAAAACAATAGCAACCGGTTTTGAGAGTTCGGTTAGAAATTGCTGAAATGCCTTTTCCTGCCTGGTAAAAAACCCAAATTCGTGCTGGACCACCACTATTTTAATATGTTTGTCATTATTGATAGTGATTGCCATTTTTTGGTATTCAGCTTCCAGTGCGGTTATAAGTGAATATTTAACTTCGGGCGGATAAAGAAATTTTGAATCTCCTGTTTCCAAAGCACATACCCTGATCGAAAATGAATTACTAAATTTACTATTTAGCGAACGTATCAAATCCTGAGAATAGGTTGCTATGCCGCATTCTCTTGGAGGGTAGGATGAAAATACCAGAATTTCAGGCTTTTCTTTCGTTTTTTCTGGTATTGATTTTATTTCTATATCGTTGGATGCAATCACGGAATGTATGGTGTTCATTAGTCCGGGCAACTCCTGCTGTGGGATACTATTCGTGTTAAATTCATGAGTACTTGTTTTGTTTTTCATTTCTATAAATTTTCAAAGTTGATTTGTCTAATTTTCGTATCCGCTTTTGCTTTTCAATTTGCTTTCCAACGAATGGAATAGCCATTTATTCATCAACGGATTGCATGAGCTTTAGCTCTTAAGGCTATTTCATGGTCATGTATTTTTCTATTTGAGTATTTTCTTTAAAATTGATTTTATGTTTATTCTGTGTGGCATCCTGTCTGCCAGGACATAACCCAGTGGTTTTAATGGTTTGATATGATCGAAAATAACTTTGATAATTGCTGTCATCGGAATGGAAATACACATTCATGGAATTCCCCATAAATAACCAAATGTCAGAACAACAATAATGGTTAATACGAACAACACGAGTGCCCAACTTTTACCCACATATGTAATATGAAGGCGTTCATTGGATTTTACTTATCTAAAGGTTTCTTCGCCGGTAATGTGAAATAAAATGATGAACCTTCACCTTCAAGACTTTCCACCCAAATCTCACCGCCATTTGTTTCTAAAAACCCTTTTACTAATAATAATCCTATACCGGCACCTTTATTTTCTTTCCTTGTACTTGAAAGTGATCTGATTTGAGGGGTGAAAAGTTTTTCTATTATTTCTTTAGACATTCCTATTCCGGTATCTTTGATCTCAACGGTAATTTTATCCTCATTTCTTTTTGCTATTAGTGTAATTTTTCCTTCAGCAAGTGTATATTTTATCGAATTCGAGATTATATTTTGAAGTATAGAAAGCAACATTTTTTCATCAGCAAAAACATGTATGTCTTCTTCAACTTCATTGTATAAATGTATGTTTTTAGCGGCTGCATTCTCATTTAAAGTATAAAAAACTTTCTTCACGTATTGGACGAGTTCTATTTCTTTAGGAGAAAATGCTTCCAATGCATATTTAATTCTTGCCCATTCCACCAGGTAATCCAGCATACCCAACTCATCTATAGATGCCTTATAAAGGAGGTCGATCAATTTTATTACCTCACCATGATCCAGTGTTTCATAATTCTCTTTCAATGCGTCAGCTATTCCGATAATTCCGGCTAACGGGCTTCTTAAATCGTGTGAAAGTGTCGCAAGTACACTCTCTTTATGAGTATTAAGTCCGACTAGTTCTTTCACTTCTGTTTTAGCAATGATTAACTCTTTTCCCCGCTTTTCTTTCTCAGCGGTTTGAAAGATCAGTTCTTTAAATGCTTCTACGAGCTCCTGGTTTTTTTCTTCTAATTGCTTTGTTCTTCGCTTTAATATTTCCTGATTTTCATATTGAACAGTAAGATCGGTAAGAATGATACTTAATACTAAAATATTATCCAAAGTCAAAGTATTTAATGTCATCAGCATTCGGATCTTCCTCCTATCGCTTGTTTTTATGAAAACTTCTTCTTTTAAAGCTGTCACGCCATCTTCTGTAAGTATGGCCTCAATGTTTTCTTTTGAAGATTTATCAATGAAATTTTCGAATTTTGTTCCAATTACATTTTGTAAAGGCAGTTTTACCAGGTTTGCAAAATAAGAATTGCAATATAGAATAGTTCCATCTTTATTAAGTGTAACTGCTCCTTCATGCATTTTCTCAATTAAAATCCGGTAGGGTTTATCCGCTGTTTTTTCTGTGTAAACTTTAAGGTCTTTCTCATGGCGAACAACCAATGCATCAATGGTTTCTATTTTAATTGTTTTAATTGCCTCAACAGATTCCCTTGCTTCTATCAATTGCTGATGAAGCGCTTCAATTTCGTTGTGCAACTTTTCAGTCTCTTCTAAATGTTCCTTATTGTTTTTTGTCATCAGATTAAGAATCAAATTAATAAACAAGGCCAAGTCTTTTTAAAACCTTTTCAATATTTGATAAATCTCCAATCATCCGCTCTTCCGGCAATGGAAACTTCTTTATCAAGACTGGTACAGCAATTATTTCTTCAGAGAGTGCCAAAAATGGCTGCTGGTATATATCAATGATCTCTAATTCATAATTGTCTTTTAAATATTGTTCACAAATTGTATTAATATTTTTAATTGCACGAACAGAGTTAGGTAAAATTCCTGTAACAAATAAACGAAGAATGTATTTCCCCCCCGCCGCATTTAAAGCTTGTGTATTTTCGATATTGTCAGATGATTTTTTTGACATGGTAGTCAGCTTATTTTTAAATGAAATGGTCAATCAAAATAGTTTTATTTTTGTATTCACACTAGCGGGAACTTTCTTTCAACCCGATAGATTCTTTTGAGGTGGCCAAATTTGCATGCTCCTTTCTACTTCTTTTGGTTGCAGCTAAAGTTCTTTTTTTGTCAATAACAATTGGAGATAAATTAATTCCTTCACTTGAAATTTTAAATCTCCGGACCTCGTTGGAGTGAACCATTCCCCTCGATTTCATAACACACAAACTTCGGGTGCGTTCAGCATCTACCTCAATATCCTGAACCATCATCCAGGTATCAACCATTGAAGAAATGCCTTCGTCACTCGGATTTCGTTCTATAGATCCTACTGTTATGGCCGCAGTAAACATTACTGTTATATGCTTGGTTTTTAAAAAATCTACAAACCTGGTGAGCATCGACCTGATATCGCTGTTTGGCCCTTCGGTCATTAAATTTGTAATCGGATCAAGAATAACGACAATAGGTTTTATCTCATGTATTATTTTCTTTATTGCCAGAAAATGCAATTCGAGATTCTGTAATGTAGGTCTTGAATAATAAAAGGTTAATATTCCTGACTTAACCAACGGTTCTAAATGGAATCCTATTGACTGCATATTCCTTATCACCTGTTTTGGAGCTTCTTCGAAGGCACAAAAAAGACAGGTTTTATTTTTTTTGCAAACGCTATATGCGAATGAAGCTGCTAGGCTAGTTTTTCCGGTACCGGCAGTTCCTGATATCAGAATACTGCTACCCTCGTAAAAGCCCTTTTTATCCAGCATTTCGTCCAGGTCTTTAATACCTGAAGATATCCTGTTTGAACTCGATTCCTGTTGGAATGCTTCACTTATTAATGGGTAAACAGATATTCCTGTTTCATCGATTGTAAAAGGATATTCATTGTTGCCATGAATTGAACCTCGGTATTTGATAATTCTTAACCGCCTAGTTGCTATCTGATTGGTTGTGCGGTTATCCAGAACTATAACACAATCGGCTACATATTCTACTATTCCTTTATGAGTAAGAAAGGGATCGCCTATTTCGGAGGTAATTATTGCAGTAACACCCTTTTCTTTTAACCATGTCAAAAGTCTCAGAAATTCTGAACGGAGTATTTTTTCATCAAGTCCATAAAATAGTTTATCCAGCGAATCAAGTACTACACGCTTTGCCATTACTTTATAAATTGCTTGTTCAAGCCTGACAAATAAGCCTTCTAGATCATACATGCCGGTTTCTATTATTTCATCCGGAGTTATCCTTACTTGTTCAATGTATAATTTATTATTCGCAATATGTGTATCCAGATCGTAACCCAATGATTTTACATTCAACATCAATTCCTCTTTTTTTTCTTCAAACGCCATGAATACAGCTGGTTCATTAAACATTACAATTCCATTTACCAGGAATTCCATTGCTATAATGGTCTTCCCGCATCCGGTATTACCTAACAACAGTGTAGAACGGTTTTTGGGTAAGCCACCATTCGTAATTTCATCAAGTCCCTGAATACCCGTCAGTGATTTGGAAAACTTAAAATTATTTGTATTTGTTTTATTAAGGTTGATTGGCTTCATGATAATGAAGTATTAGAAGTTAAAACTCCGGATTGTAAAAAATCAAAGTTAGTTCAGGAAGAAAGTGATTGTATTATATAATTACGGGAAAAAGTTACATTATTCCCATATTTCTGCTTTTGTTATATATTTCATACACTTTGACCACCAATATCATCATTTAAAATCGATAACATTTAAATCTGTTTTTAAATCACCATCTTGTCCACAGGGGCGCTACACTAGCGAAAATCTGCCGGCAATCTTTTCAGCTTGCTTGAAAATCTATTAATGTGGTCACGTATGCAAAGAGGCTTAGACATGTTTGTACCCGAATCACACTTACTAATGCCAAAAATTTCTAAAATTTTGGTTCTAGTTTTGGAGGGTGCCAGAAAAAAGGAGATTAAAGTCAATTATGACATTCCTAAAGATTTGGTAGTTTTTGCTGATGGCAATATGTTAGATGTGATCATACGTAATTTAGTTTCTAATGCGGTTAAATTTACGCCTATTGGTGGAAGTATTACCATTTCTGCAAAGCAGTATTCCAATAATACGATTTTAATATCCATAAAAGATACGGGAATTGGAATGGATAAAAAGATGATCGATAATCTTTTTCGGCTTGATGTTAATACCAGCCGCAGAGGAACTGAAGGTGAACTAAGTACAGGGCTGGGATTGATCCTTTGCAAGGATTTTGTGGAAAAGCATGGAGGTGTATTGCATGTCGAGAGTGAAGAAGGAAAAGGATCTACTTTTCTTGTTATATTATCTGGTGAAAAAGATTGCGTGGACATTCCGAACTGACAGAAAAATTGAAATCACTATATAAATCATGATCTAAAATTAATTTATCGATAAAATTGTAGGCATCTAGGTTAAGGTTTTATTTAATATTGAAACTAATGTAGCGGAATTTAGTCCAGGTGCTACTGGTTGGGTGTATTCTCTTTTATGCAAGGTTCTATCTACAAGTGCAATAATTATTGTATTATTGCACCAACCCTATTTTTAAATTCATTTCAGCAAGCAA
>Ga0209484_10000238_pt1 | contig 12911 bp, 11 predicted proteins | sample NGEPer16B_FD_185493 | JGI IMG/M metagenome (GOLD analysis project Ga0209484, IMG submission 185493) | Arctic peat soil microbial communities from the Barrow Environmental Observatory site, Barrow, Alaska, USA - NGEE Permafrost159B-16B... | ecosystem: Environmental > Terrestrial > Soil >... | reverse complement strand
AGGATCTGCAGCAGCGAGTTGAAGATGTCCGCGATGCCTCCATTGACCACGACCAAGGACGCCGAGACCGCCTGAGCGGCGGCCGCCGACCGATCCGACGCCCGGGTTCCCGCGAGGGCCCGGGCGTCGTCGTGCCGGGGCGCTTGCGGTTTCTTCGGTGTCCGTAGGAAGTGCCAGACTGACCCCATGCCTGGTCGCCGTCGACTGCCCCGCGCCACCCCGGAGTCCCAAGGCCTGCCGTCGGCGGCGGTGACCGGGTTCCTCGACGCGGTCGCCGAGGCGCACCAGGAGCTGCACAGCCTCATGGTGGTCGTCCGCGGTGCGGTCGTGGCCGAGGGCTGGTGGGCCCCGTACGAGCGGGAGCGCCGACACGAGCTCTTCTCGCTGAGCAAGAGCTTCACGTCGACCGCCGTCGGGTTCGCGCAGGCCGAGGGCCTGCTGTCCGTCGACGACCTGGTGCTCGACCACTTCCCGGACGAGGCACCGACCGAGCCGGACCCGAACCTGGGCCGGATGAGGGTGCGCCACCTGCTGACCATGACCACCGGGCACCACGAAGCCGCCGACGACGGGACGTTCTCTGCCCCGGACTGGGCGCGCGGGTTCCTGTCCCTCCCGGTGGAGCACGAGCCGGGAACGCACTTCGTCTACAACACCGCGGCGTCGTACATGCTCTCCGCGATCGTCCAGAGAGTCACCGGGCAGCGGGCGCTCGACTACCTCACGCCGCGGCTGCTCGAGCCGCTCGGCATCGAGGGGGCCACCTGGCAGCAGTCGCCGCAGGGCATCGACGCCGGCGGATTCGGCATCTGGGCGACCACCGAGGACATCGCGTGCTTCGCCCAGCTCTACCTGCAGGACGGCATGTGGGACGGCCGGCGCGTGCTGCCGGAGGGCTGGGTGGCCGACGCGAGCCGGCCGCACACGGTCTCGACGCACTCGAACGGGGACCCCGACTGGGTGCAGGGCTACGGGTACCAGTTCTGGCGGGGGCGTCACAGCACGTTCCGGGGCGACGGCGCCTTCGGGCAGTTCGCGCTCGTGCTGCCCGAGCAGCACGCCGTCGTGGCGATCACCTCGGGCTCGGACAACATGCAGGGCATCCTCGATCTGGTGTGGCACCTGCTCGCCGCGATGCCGACGGATCAGGGTGCGGTGCTGGCACCCGACCCCGGGGGCGAGGCCGAGCTGGCGGAGCGGCTGGCCGGCCTGCGGCTGGACCCGTCCGCGTGGACTGTCGCCGCACCGTTCGCGGCGGACGCCGCCGGACGGACGATCACCCTCGAGCCCAACGGGCCCGGGATCCGGTCGGCGGTGATCGAGCCCGGAGCTGAGCGCACCCGGATCACGCTCGTCGGCCCGACGGGTCAGGTGGTGATCGACGCCGGACACGGAGCCTGGGTCGCCGGGCGGATCCCCGAAGACGCGCCGGACGGCACCAGGCCGGACCCCACCCGGTCCGACCTGACGCAGGCGATGGTCGCGGCCGTCGGCTGGCCGTCGCCGGACACCATGGTCCTGGAGCTCCGGTTGATCGAGACCGCGTTCATGCTCCGGCTCACGGCGGTGTTCGACGGCGCGGTGGTCCGGGTGGGCGCGGACCTCAACGCGTGGTTCGGCCCGTCGCACATCGCTGACGTCGTCGGGAGGCTGGAGGGCTGAGCCATGGGTTGTCGGCTTCCGCGCAGCGCGCCGCATCAGCAGGGCGTCTCGGCGCGGCTGAACGTGAGCTTCGGACCGACCGAGCTCGGCGAGTTCACCGGCCGGCTCACCTGAGTCCTGCTCAGATCCCGCCCGGGAACCCCAGCTGCCGCCACGCCTCGTAGCCGGCGATGGCGGCGGCGTTGGCCAGGTTCAGCGACCGGCGCCCGGCCAGCATCGGGATCCGCACCTGCAGGGTGATCCGGGGGTTGGCCAGGACGTCGTCGGGCAGGCCGGTGGGCTCCGGACCGAACAGCAGGACGTCCCCGTCGCGGTACGCCACGTCGGTGTACCGCACGGTTCCCTGGGTGGTGAACGCGATCACGCGCGCATCCGGGAGGGTGTCCAGCGCGTCGGAGAGGTCTGCGTGCACGACGACGTTGGCCAGGTCGTGGTAGTCGAGGCCGGCTCGGCGGACCTTGGCCTCGGAGAGGTCGAACAGCGGCGCGACCAGGTGCAGGGTCGCTCCTGTCGCGGCGGACATCCGGATCGCATTACCGGTGTTCCCGGCGATCCGTGGTTCGTGGAACATCACGTGCAGCACCGGGGGAGTGTCTCACCCGCCCGCCACCGGGCGGGTCGACGGCGCGTCCGCGATTACTGTTGCTGGTATGACCTACACCGCGGCGCCGGAGCGCTACGACTCGATGACCTACCGCCGGGCCGGCCGCAGTGGCCTTGACCTGCCGGCCCTGTCGCTCGGGCTGTGGCACAACTTCGGGCACGCCCACAGCTTCGAGACCCAGCGGGCCACCCTGCTGCGGGCGTTCGACCTGGGCATCACGCACATCGACCTGGCCAACAACTACGGTCCGCCGGCCGGCGCGGCCGAGGAGTGCTTCGGCGCCGTCGTCGCGCGCGACCTGCGGCCGTACCGCGACGAGCTGGTCGTCTCGACGAAGGCCGGCTACTGGATGTGGAACGGGCCGTACGGCGACGGCGGCTCCCGGAAGTACCTGCTGTCCTCGCTCGACCAGTCGCTGGCCCGGACGGGCCTTGACCACGTCGACATCTTCTACCACCACCGGCCGGACCCCACGGTGCCGATGGAGGAGACGATGGGCGTTCTGCACACAGCCGTGACCAGCGGAAAGGCCCGGTACGCCGGGGTGTCGAACTACTCCCCGTCGCAGACCCGCGAGGCCGCGCGGGTGCTCCGCGAGCTGGGAACCCCGCTGCTCATCCACCAGCCCAGCTACTCGATGTTCAACCGGCACGTCGAGCAGATCGGTGAGGGGGAGTCCGAGACCCTGCTGGACGCCGTCGGCGAGCTCGGCGTCGGGATGATCGTGTTCAGCCCGCTCGCCCAGGGGCTGCTGACCTCCCGGTACCTGTCGGGCGAGGTCCCGGCGGGCTCCCGGGCCACCCATGGTCAGTGGCTGCACGCGGAGAACATCAGCCAGACGTATCTCGAACGAGCAAGGGGCCTGAACGAGATCGCCCAGCAGCGCGGGCAGACGCTGGCTCAGCTCGCACTCGCCTGGCTGCTGAGGGATGCGCGGGTCACCTCTGCGCTGGTCGGCGCCAGCAGCGTCGGACAGCTGGAGGACAACGTCGCGGCCCTGGCCGCCGGCCCCCTCACCGATGACGAGCTGGCCGCCATCGAGCCATACGCGGTCGACGGCACCGGCCGGTAGGCGCCGGGCGGAAGGAAGCAGATGCATACCATCGCCCCGCAGTCGCCGATCGGAGCCCTCTCCCCGGCGTGGCGTCGGTGCGTCGGCACCGGCCGGATGAACCTCTCCCTGCGCCAGGGGTACGGCGAGGCGCTCGCCGTCGCCCAGCGCGACATCGGCTTCGAGCTCGTCCGCGGTCACGGCATGTTCAGCGACGACATCGGGATCTACCGGGAGTACGAGTGGGAGGGCCGCACCCAGGTGCGGCACGCCTTCCTCTACCTCGACCAGGTGATCGACGCCTACCTCGCCGTCGGTCTGCGCCCGTTCCTGGAGCTCGGCTTCATGCCGTCCGCACTGGCATCCGGGGACCAGACGGTCTTCTGGTGGCGCGGCAACGTCACCCCCCCGCGGTCATACCCCGAGTGGCAGCGCCTGGTCACGGCTACCCTGCGCCACCTGATCGACAGGTACGGGGCGCCGGAAGTGCTCACCTGGCCGATCGAGGTGTGGAACGAGCCCAACCTGAGCATCTTCTGGCAGGGAGCCGACCAGGACGAGTACTTCCGGCTCTACGAGGCGACGGCTCGGACGGTCAAGGACGTCGACGCCGCGTTCCAGGTGGGCGGGCCGGCGCTCTCACCGGGAGCCGACGAGTGGTGGGCACCGTTCGCGGACTACGTGACCGCCCGCGACGTCCCGGTGGACTTCGTCAGCCGGCACGCCTACAGCTCCGGTCCCGCCCAGCAAGTGCCGTTCGGGACCTACCAGGACCTGGCCGCGCCTCAGGTGCTGCTCGACCAGTTCGGTGCGGCCCGGGAGCACCTGCGCGGGACGGCGCTGGCCGACCTGCCCGTGCACATCACGGAGTTCAACAGCTCATACCGTCCGGACAACCCGGTGCACGACACCGCCTACAACGCCGCCTACCTCGCGCCCGTGCTGGCCGGTGGCGGTGACCTGGTCGACTCGTTCGCGTACTGGACGCTGAGCGACGTCTTCGAGGAGGAGGGCGTCCCGACGTCGATCTTCCACGGCGGGTTCGGGCTGCTCGCCCACCGTCAGATCAAGAAGCCGACCTTCCACCTGTACGCGTTCATGGCGCGGATGGGTGACCAGGTGCTCGCCAACGGCGCCGACCACTTGGTCACCCGGCACGCGGACGGGCGCGTCACCGTGCTGGCCTGGAACCCGGTCGACGGGGGCACCGAACGCCACCAGCTCCGGCTGTCCCTCCCGGTGGTGCTCCCGGCCCGACTCGAGGGGGCAGACCGGGACCGGCGCCGGACGGCGTTCCTTGTCCGGTCATCGGTCGACGACGAGGTGGGCAACGCCTGGGCGGCCTGGCGCGCGATGGGCCGGCCCGGCGCCCCCAGCTCGCGGCAGCTCGACGTCCTGCACGCGTGCGCCGAACCCCAGCTCCGGCACCAGCACCTTGACGTCGCCGAGGGTCGGGTGGAGCTGGACATCAACCTGAGCAGGCACGAGGTGACCCTGCTCGAGGTGCTGCCCGTGCAGGACGAGACGCCGACGTGGACCGACGACACCCGCATCCTTGGCAGCCGGCCGCTCTGAGCTGCCGCGCTCGCCGGACGTGATCCGACCGTTCACGGTCGGGACTCGCGGGTCTGCTCGGGGAGTTCCTGTTCCCCGCCAAGGCCACGAAGGCCGCCGTCGGGAAGGCCACGCCGGAGCCGGTCGCGGTCTCGGCGATGCCTCCGCTGACCACGACCAAGGTCGCCGGGACCGCCTGACCGCGTCCGCCCGACCGCTCCCGGCGCCCCGGGTCCGGGATCTGCTCTCGGACTCGGGCGTCGTTATCGGCGGTCAGTGCCAGAGTGGTGCCATGCCCGGCGAACGACAACTTCCACGCGCCACCCCCGAGTCCCAGTGCCTGCCCTCCGGGGCGGTGACCGCGCTCCTGGACGACCTGGCCGACCGCGGCCTCGAGATGCACAGCCTGATGGTCGTGGCCCGCGGCGCGGTCGTCGCCGAAGGGTGGTGGGCGCCGTACGAGCGGGAGCGTCCGCACGCCTTCTTCTCGTTGAGCAAGAGCTTCACGAGCACGGCGGTCGGGCTGGCCCAGGCCGAGGGCCTGCTTTCCGTCGACGACCTGGTGCTCACCCACTTCCCCGAGGACGCGCCGGCCGAGGTGGACCCGAACCTCGCGCAGATGCGGGTCCGCCACCTGCTGTCGATGACCACGGGTCACCACGAGGGCATCTCCAACCCGGTGTTCGCCAGCCAGGACTGGGTCCGGGCGTTCCTCGCCCAGCCGGTGCAGCACGAGCCGGGGACCCACTTCGTGTACAACACGGCCGCGAGCTACGTGCTGTCGGCGCTGGTCCAGAAGGTCAGCGGGCAGCGGCTGCTGGACTACCTCGGTCCGCGGCTGTTCGACCCGCTCGGCATCACCGGCGCGACCTGGGACCAGTCACCGAACGGCGTGGACACCGGCGGCTTCGGCCTCGCCGGCACGACGGAGGACATCGCCTGCTTCGGCCTGCTCCACCTGTGCGACGGCGTCTGGCAGGGCCGGCGGCTGCTGCCCGACGGCTGGGTGGCCGAGGCGACTCGGCGGCAGACCTACTCGACCCACTACGGCGAACCGGACTGGGAGGAGGGCTACGGCTTCCAGTTCTGGCGCGGTCGCCACGGCACGTACCGGGGCGACGGGGCCTTCGGCCAGTTCTGCCTGGTGCTGCCCGACCAGGACGCGGTCGTCGCGATCACCTCGGGGGTCAGCAGCATGCAGGGCGTGCTGGATGCGGTGTGGGAGAACCTGCTGCCCGCGTTCGGTGACGGCGGGCAGGCACTGGACGACGACGCCGACCCGCAGGCGGCCCTGACCGCGCGGCTCGCCGGGCTCCGGCTCGACCCCCCGGAGGGAGCGCCGAGCTCGCCGGTGGCTGCGGCCTGGGCGGGGCGAGAGATCGTCTTCGAGCCGAACTCGTTCGGGGTGACCTCGGCGGTGCTCGAGCCGGCCGGTGACGCGACCACGATCAGGGCCCGGTGGGGCGACGACGGCGTCGTGCTGGTGGCCGGGCACGGCAGGTGGGTCGCTGGCCACCTGCCCACCGCACACGACGACTTCGACCCGCACCACCCGGGGCGTGCGGAGCCGGTGGTCGCCGGCGTGGTGTGGCCGGCCCAGGACACGATGCTCGTATCGATCCGCCTGCACGAGACGGCGTTCATGCTCACCCTTGAGGCGATCTTCGGTAACACGGAGGTCGCGGTGCGGGCTGACGTGAACGTCTCGTTCGGCTCGACGTACCTGGGCGACATCGTCGGCCGGCTCGCGGCCCCGGCCTGAGCCCGTTGAGAGACCGACCATGACCGGACGCCGCCTGCCCCGGAGCGCGCCGCACGAGCAGGGTGTCTCGGCGCGGGGGTGCTCGACCTCCTCGACGCGGTCGAGGGCGCCGACCTGCACAGCCTCATGGTCGTGCGCCACGGCGCGGTCGTCGCGGAGGGGTGGTGGCACCCCGCTGCTGATCCACCAGCCCAGCTACTCCATGTTCAACCGGCACGTGGAGCTGGTCGGCGAGGGGGAGTCCGAATCCCTGCTCGACGCCGTCGGTGACCTGGGCGTCGGCACGATCGTGTTCAGCCCGCTCGCCCAGGGCCTGCTCACCGGCCGCTACCTGTCCGGGAAGGTGCCGGAGGGCTCGCGCGCCAGGCATGGGCTGTGGCTGAACGCCGAGAACATCACCGCGACGTACCTGGCCCGGGCCTGGGCCTTGGACGAGATCGCGCAGCAGCGAGGGCAGTCGCTGGCCCAGCTCGCCCTCGCCTGGGTGCTGCGCGACCCGCGGGTCACGTCGGCGCTGATCGGAGCGAGCGGGGTGGCCCAGCTGGAGGACAACGTGGCGGCGCTGGCCGCCGGCCCGCTGAGCGACGACGAGCTCGCCGCGATCGAGGAGCACGCCGTCGACGGCACGGATCGGTAGGGCGCCAGACGCCGGGGGCTCGACGCCGCGGTCAGCGTCCGGTGATCAGCGGATGATCACCGGCACGGCGGCGCGGTGCTCTCCCGGATCACCAGCTCGGTGGCCAGGTCGATCCGCAGGTTGGTGGGCTGCTCGCCGCGCGCCAGGTCGAGCACCATGCGGGCGGCCGTCGCGGCCATCTCCTGCAGGGGCTGGCGCACGGTGGTGAGCGGCGGGCCGATCCAGGCCGCGACGGGCAGGTCGTCGTAGCCGACCACCGAGAGGTCCTCCGGCACCCGCAGGCCCTGCTCGCGCGCCGCGCGAAGGACGCCGAGCGCCTGCAGGTCGCTGCCGGCGAAGATCGCCGTCGGGGGGTCGGGCAGGGCGAGCAGCTCAGCCCCGTGCAGGTAGCCGCCCTCGACGAAGAAGTCGCCGTGCCGGACCAGGGCCGGGTCGACCGCGACGCCGGCCTCCTCCAGCGCGGTGCGGTAGCCGTCGATCCGGGCCCGGCTGCACATCACGTCGGCCGGGCCGGAGATGACGGCGATCCGGCGGTGGCCGAGGCCGAGCAGGTGCCGCGTGGCGGCCAGCCCGCCGTTCCAGTTGGCGGAGCCGACGGTGGGCACGTCGAGGGGCGGCTCGCCGGCGGTGTCCACCACCACCACGGGGATGCCGCGGGCGGCGAGCTGGCGGCGTTGGGAGACGTCGAGGCCGGAGAGCACGAGGATGACGCCGAGCGGCGGGCGGGCGAGCACGTCGTCGAGCCACTCCTGCGGTGGCCGGTGCGCGCCGCCGAGCTCGGACAGCACGACGCCCACCCGGGCGGCGGCGGCCACCTTCTCGACGCCCTTGATCAGCTCGACCGCCCAGGCGAAGTCCAGCTCGTGGATGACGAGGTCGATGAGCCGGAGGCCGGAGCCGGTGCGCGGGCGTCGTCGTCGGTACTGGTGGCGCTCGATGATGGCCTCCACGCGCGCCCTGGTCGCCACCGACACGTCCGGCCGGCCGTTGAGAACCTTGGAGACGGTCGGGACGGAGACGCCCGCCTCAGCGGCAATGCCAGCGATTGTCGTCGCGCCGTCAGCGCCCACGGATCCGCCTCTCGGAGTGCCGCAAGTTTCGGGGTCAACGTAGCACTGCTGGCCGGGAAGCGGGCTGACTTGCGCATCTGGCCAAGACGCCCGTCGCTGCGGGATGGGGCCGTTTCGGCACCGATCCCGCCGTCCTGGCACGGGCGAGCACTGATCCGCGAAGGCGGTCTTGACCGTTTCACCCGTTCACCCTAGGGTGCGCGACAACGCTAAGTGTCGGTGCATTGCCCGATACTTTCGCGTCTCATATCGTGGTGAGCGGAGGTGATCATGACGACGGTGCAGGATCCGGCGGCCGCCCCGGGCAGCGGCTCGCCGTCCGGGCCGTCCCCCGCCGTCCCACTCGTCGCCGGCGCGGGCACCGTCCCGCCGCGGACCGGGCGCAGGAACGGGCTCGGCTGGCGCGCGACGGTTCGTCGGGACTGGCAGCTGTACTCCCTCCTCGTCCTCCCGCTCCTCTTCCTGCTGGTGTTCCGGTACCTGCCGATAGCGGGGAACGTGATCGCGTTCCGCCGCTTCCGGCCGGGGGGCAGCATCTTCGGCGACGAGTGGGTGGGCCTGCACTACGTCGAGCTGTTCATCCACGACGGGAAGTTCTGGGACGTGTTCCAGAACACCGTCATCCTCGGTGGGCTGACCCTGATCTTCGTCTTCCCCTTGCCGATCGTGCTGGCCCTCATGCTCAACGAGCTGCGCTCGCGGCGGTTCAAGCGTCTGGCCCAGACGATCTCCTACCTGCCGCACTTCATGTCGATCGTCATCGTCGCCGGCATGATCTTCCAGATCTTCTCCCTGCAGGGCACGGTCAACCAGATCGTCGAGCGGCTGGGCGGCGACGCGATCAACTTCATGCAGCAGGCCGACTGGTTCCGGGCGGTCTACGTCTCGTCCGAGGCCTGGCAGACCATCGGCTGGGGCACGATCCTCTACCTCGCGGCTCTCACCACGATCGACAACAACCTCTACGAGGCATCCCGGATCGACGGCGCGAACCGGTGGCAGCAGACCTGGCACATCACGTTGCCGGGGATCCGGCCGACCATGATCACCCTGCTGATCCTCAATACCGGGGCGTTCATGGCGGTGGGTTTCGAGAAGGTCCTGCTGCTCTACAACCCGCTCACCTACCCGACCGCCGACGTCATCTCGACGTACCTCTACCGGGTCGGCATCGTCTCCAGCAACTTCAGCTACGCGACGGCCATCGGCCTGTTCGAGTCGCTCATCGGTCTGACCCTGATCCTGTCCGCCAACGCGATCTCGCGCCGAACCGTGGGGACGAGCCTGTGGTGACCATCGACCCTGTGGTGACCGTCGACCCGACCTCACTGCGCGAGCGCATCGTGCAGACCCGCCCAACGGTGGTCAAGGACACCGCGGGATACTCGGTGTTCCGGGTGGTCAACGCTGTCGTGCTCATCCTGGCGTGCGCGGTGATGATCTACCCGTTCGTCAACATCGTGGCGCAGTCCTTCAGCAGCGAGGGCTACATCAACGCCGGGCAGGTGAACCTGATCCCGCGCGGGTTCAACATCGACACGTACAAGACGGTCATGGCCGACCACCTGTTCTGGATCAACTACAAGAACACCGTCGTCTACACGGTCGTTGCCACGTCGATCGCCATGGTGCTGACGACGACGTACGCGTACGCGCTGGCCAAGAAGCGGCTCCGGGGCCGCTCATTCTTCATCGGCGTCGCCGTGTTCACGATGTTCTTCAACGGTGGCCTGATCCCGAACTACGTCCTCATCAACGCGCTCGGCTTCACCAACAGCATCTGGGCGATCGTCGTGCCCAACGCAATCAGCGTCTTCAACCTGCTGGTGATGAAGTCCTTCTTCGAGAACATGCCCGAGGAGCTCGAGGAGGCCGCCGCGCTCGACGGCCTGGGCACGTACGGGACCCTCCGGCGGATCGTCCTGCCACTGAGCAAGGCCGTCATCGCGACGATGGTGCTCTTCTACGCGGTGACCTTCTGGAACTCCTGGTTCTCGGCATTCCTGTACATGGACAACGCGGAGCTGTACCCGGTCACGGTCTACCTGCGGAATCTCATGGCGGGTGCGAGCACCGCGAACTCCGTGGCCGGTGGGGTCGCCTCGGAGGGCCTCGCCCAGAGCGAGGCGAGCATCCAGTCGGTGACCATGGTGCTCACCGTCCTGCCGATTCTGTGCCTCTACCCCTTCATCCAGAAGTACTTCGTCTCGGGCGTGATGCTCGGCGCCGTGAAGGGGTGAGGCCGGCCGCCACTGCCCGAGGCACTGCCACGACGTGATCGGACCACTTGTGCGACGGAAGGTATTGAGATGAGGACTCTGCGCAGACGCTCGATCGGTGCGCTGACCGCGACCGTTCTGGTACTCGGACTTGCTGCATGCGGGGGCGGGAACGACAAGGGCGACGAGGGCACGGACGGCGACGCCGTCGCCTCAGACCTCGGCATGGTCGGCGCCATGGAGGATTTCGGCGTCGGGGACACCTTCGTGGCCACCGAACCGGTGGTGCTCTCCATGCTGTACCGCGACCACCCGAACTACCCGCTCAACGAGGACTGGCTCTTCTTCCAGACCGTCGAGGCGAACCAGAATGTCACGTTCGACATCACGACGGCGCCGCTGTCCGACTGGGAAGAGCGACGGTCGCTGCTGATCGGCGCGGGTGACGCGCCCGACATCATCTCGGTGACGTACCCCGGCCAGGAGGCGCCATTCGTCGCGTCAGGAGCGATCCTCCCGATCAGCGACTACGTCGACCTCATGCCCAACTTCCAGGACAAGGTCGAGCGGTGGAACCTCGGGCCCGAGATGGACACGCTGCGCCAGGCCGACGGGAAGTACTACATGCTGCCCGGCCTGTACGAGCAGATGCGCTACGACTACTCGATCGCTCTTCGGTTCGACGTGCTCGACGAGCTCGGGCTCGAAGAGCCGGAGACCTGGGACGACTTCGCGGACGTCCTCGCTGCGATCAAGGAGGCCAAGGGCGGGAGCTACGTCTTCTCCGACCGCTGGCAGGGCAACTCGCTGCTCAGCATCGCCTCCGGCTCGTTCGGCACCGTCGCCGGCTGGGGCTTCGGTCAGGGCGTGACCTGGAACGAGGACGCCGGCGAGTTCGAGTACGCCGGCGCGACCGACGAGTATCGGGACATGGTCGAGTACTTCGCGGGTCTGGTCGCCGACGGTCTGTTGGATCCGGAGAGCTTCACCCAGGACGACGCCCAGGCGATCCAGAAGCTCGCCAACCAGGAGTCCTACGCCATCGGCACCAACGCCCAGGAGCTCATCGGCGCCCGGACCACGTTGGAGACCTCGCTCGCCGGACAGCCGTTCGACCTGCGCAAGATGCTGGTGCCGGCCGGCCCGGCGGGCGACCTGATGAACGGGCTGCGGATCGAGAACGGCTTCATGATCTCGAGCGACGCGCTGGAGAACGACAACTTCGTCGCGATGATGCAGTTCCTCGACTGGCTGTTCTACTCCGACGAGGGCCTGGAGTTCGCGCGGTGGGGCGTCGAGGGCGTGACCTACGACCGTGCCGCCGACGGCACCCGGGTGCTGGCCGCGGACGTCGACTTCCTTGGTCAGAACCCGGGCGGCACCACCAACCTGCAGACCGACTACGGGTTCTTCAACGGGGTGTTCTCGCTCGCACACGGCTCCACGACTGAGCTCGTTCGCACGTTCATCAGTCAGGAGGAAGTTGACTGGCAGGACGCCATGAGCGCCAAGGAGCTGGCGCCCCTACCGCCACCGTGGCCGCTCGACGAGCTCGAGCGGGAGCAGGCGAGCCTGTACCAGACGGCGCTGGTCGACTACACCCTGCAGAACACCCTCGCCTTCATCACCGGCCAGCGTGACCTGAGTGAGTGGGACGCGTACGTGGCCGAGCTCGAGGGGCAGAACATGTCGGCCTATGTCGACATCGTCAACGGGGCGCAGCAGCGCTACGCGGAGGAGAACGGCTGAGCCTTCGGACGGTCGTCGTCATCCCGCCGGCCCGGTCGCGTTCGCCACACGTGACCGGGCCGGCGCCCGTGAGCGGCTGGGTCGGCAGAACCGGACGGCGGCCTCCCGCCGGACCGGACCGCGGGACCGCGCCGCAGCAGAGAGGATGGTTGCCATGAGGCTCGTCGCCCCGCAGTCCCCCGTCAGCGCCCTGTCCCCCGCCTGGCGCCGGTGCGTCGGCACCGGCCGGATGAGCCTCTCGCTCCGGTCCGGGCACGCCCGCGCGCTGGCCGTCGCGCAGCGCGAGATCGGGTTCGACCTCGTCCGCGGCCACGGCATGTTCCACGACGACATGGGCGTGTACCGCACGGACGAGGTCGCGGGCACCCGGCACGTCCGGCACGCGTTCACCTACCTCGACCAGGTGGTCGACGGATACCTCGAGCTCGGGCTGCGGCCGTTCCTCGAGCTGGGCTTCATGCCCTCCGGTCTCGCTTCCGGCGACCAGACGGTGTTCTGGTGGAACGGCAACGTGACCCCGCCGCGGTCCTACCCCGAATGGCAGCAGCTGGTCGACGCGACGCTCCGGCACCTCGTCGGCCGGTACGGCGCGCCGGAGGTGCG
>Ga0209484_10000231_pt1 | contig 13057 bp, 14 predicted proteins | sample NGEPer16B_FD_185493 | JGI IMG/M metagenome (GOLD analysis project Ga0209484, IMG submission 185493) | Arctic peat soil microbial communities from the Barrow Environmental Observatory site, Barrow, Alaska, USA - NGEE Permafrost159B-16B... | ecosystem: Environmental > Terrestrial > Soil >... | reverse complement strand
GGGGGATGAGCTCGCCGCGGTGGACCGTGGTGCGCACCGCGAGGACGTCTTGGGAGGTGCTCGCCCCGGTGTAGGCCCACACGGCCAGCAGCGCGCCCAGACAGATCGCTGCGATCGAGGCCGCCACCAGCGCCGGGCGGCGGCGCAGCCTCGGCGGCGGCGTGATGCTCTCACCCGGCACCGGCACCTTACTTGCGGGCGGCGTGCTGTCGTTGCCGTGGTGCCCGGAGCGATTCGACTCCTGCGCTGTTGCGATCGACATCTGGCTTCTCCCCCACCTCTTCGAAGTTGCTACTGCGTCAGGACCTGGGCCTCGCCCATCGTGATGTTCGTGGTCTGCGTAAAGTCCGGTATAGGTCCCTTGCCGGGTATACAAGTACCCACACGGGTGTTCTCCGCGACCGTCGCATTCCTGTACGCCGCGACCTGGATGATCCTGTCGGTCGCCGCCTCGGGATTGCTGCGTCCACCCAGTCAACAACCGGAGCCCGCCACCCCATGACCCGAGACTTGATGCTGCAACAACCAACGAACCAACGAACCTGACGCCTACGCCAAGGCATAGCGTTGATGACACACCAAAGAAAGGTTGACTTCAGATGAGCTTCGAAATCACCGGTGTCTCCGCCCTGGAGATCCTGGACTCGCGGGGACGCCCGACCCTGCAGACCACCCTCACACTCGCCGACGGGACAACCGCCGTCGCTGGTGTCCCCTCAGGAGCCTCGACCGGCACCCGAGAGGCAGTCGAGCTACGAGATGGCGACACCACCCGCTTCGGCGGGTCAGGGGTGCTGACCGCCGTCGGCAATGTCAACGGCGAGATCGCGGACCTGCTCAGGGGTCAGAAGTGGGAGTCCCTGTCAGCGGTCGATGAGGCGATGGTCGCTGCGGACGGCACGCCCAACAAGGCGCGACTGGGCGCGAACGCGACCGTCGGGGTCTCGATGGCCCTTGCCCGGGCGCTGGCCGCCTCCAGCGGCCAGTCCCTGCATGAGTGGCTGCCCGGCTTCGGTCAGCCGCCGCGGCTGCCGGTGCCATGCTTCAACGTTCTCAACGGCGGGGCCCACGCTCCCAACGCCCTGGACTTCCAGGAGTTTATGATCTCCCCGCTCGGTGCGGCCAACGTCACCGAAGCCGTGCGGGCCGGGGCCGAGGTGTATGCCGCTCTGCGCAAACGGCTGTCGGCCGCAGGGCACGCCACCGGCTTGGGCGACGAGGGCGGTTTCGCGCCCGAGCTCGCCGAACCAGAAGAGGTGCTCGAGGTCATCGTCGCCGCCATCACCGATGCCGGCTACACCCCCGGACGATCCGGTATCGCGATTGCACTGGATCCCGCCGCCTCCGAGTTCCACAAGGACGGCAGCTACCACGTCAACGGCAAGCAACTGAGCAGCCACGACATGGTCGAGCGCTACGCCGCGATGATCGACCGCTACCCGATCTGGAGCATCGAGGACGGACTCGGTGAGTCAGACCACGACGGCTGGCAAGAGCTGACCACCCGGCTCGGCGGGCAGATACAGCTCGTCGGCGACGACAACTTCTGCACCAACCCGGCCATCATCACTGCGGCCATCTCCGACGGCATCTGCAACTCCGCCCTGATCAAGCTGAACCAGATCGGCACCGTCAGCGAGACCCTCGAGGCGATGGCCATCTGCCACCGGGCCGGATACACCCAGATGATCTCCCACCGCTCCGGTGAGACCCCCGACTCCTTCATCGCCGACCTCGCCGTCGGTACCGGGTGCGGCCAGCTCAAGACCGGCGCACCCGCCCGCGGTGAACGAGTCGCCAAGTACAACCGGCTGATGGAGATCAGCGCCCACCACCCGGACCTGCCCTACGGTCTGGGCTGAGGAGAAGGAGCGGGACCCGAAGACACGGATCTTGCTCTGGGGGCTTCCGCGACCGGTGAACACCGGCGTTCGGTGCGTGGCTGTTGAGTCTTTGTTGCGGCATCCTCCGCGACCCCTACAGTGCGACCGCAAGGAACTCGGCGCAGGCGCAGACTCGCGGACGGAGGTGAACGAGACGTGACCCTGATACTGGCCGACTCAGACAGCGAGCGAAGATTCACCCCGCAACGTCTTACCGGGGGGTGGCTCCGCATCAGCGTGCGCGGACTCGCCTCCGGCCCACACTCTGGGCACACCAACCTGCGAGTCCTGCTCGTTGCAGACGTCCTCCACCGGGTGGTGAAAGATCTACATGCCGGGCAAGTTCAGCTGGCATTCGTCGGACCCTCAACGGCCACCGAGACTGACGACCAGCTTCGGCTGGCGTTGGCGTTCACACCCGAGATGTTTGGTATCCATCCGTCCTTGGGCGTGGGCGACTGTCTCGATCCGGCTGCTGTGTTGCTCGGCCGAGGGTGCGACGTGATCGTGGAACCCACCACAGACGCGCAGGTGAGCGCGCCTGACTTCGGCCAGTCCGACGCGCCGCTCGCACTGCGCGTGGGCGAAGTGACCGGCTCCGTCCCCGCCCAGGGACGCGAACCGCTTGCGATACGAGTTGAATTGCTTCGCCATCTCCGCGGCGAACCAGTGTCACTCACCCCGGCCGCCCTTGACCAAGCCGAACAAACGCTGCGCGGATGGCGACGCAGCGTCGCAGCGTGGGCTGAACACCCATCGGCGCCAATGCATCGCGCAACCGTCGAGTCGGCGCGAGCCGCGCTGGACAACAACCTCGACGTCCGCACCGTGCTCGGTCTTCTACATCAGCTCATCGAGAACCAGGCGGTTCCACCGGGCGCCAAGTTCGAGACATTCGTGTTCCTGGATCAGGTACTCGCGCTCGACCTCGCCCGGGACGTAGGCCAGCCACTGTCCGTCAGGTGACCTCACAGGTCGTAGTACATCTCAAACTCGTGGGGATGCGGGCGGAACCGGATCGGGTCGACCTCATTAACCGTCTTCCACTCGATCCAGGTGTCGATCAGGTCCTGGGTGAAAACCCCGCCCTCGAGCAGGTAGTCATGGTCAGCCGCCAGCGCCGCCAGCACCTCGGGGAGCGACCCGGGAACCTGCTCGATCTGGGCATGCTCCTCCGGCGGCAGCTCGTAGAGGTCCTTGTCGACCGGCGCTGGGGGCTCGATCCGGTTCCTGATCCCGTCGAGGCCGGCCATCAACTCAGCAGCGAAGGCGAGGTAGGGGTTGGCCGACGGGTCCGGGATCAGGAACTCGATGCGCTTGGCCTTGGGGGAATTGCCGGTAATCGGGACCCGGACGCAGGCCGAGCGGTTGCGCGCTGAGTACACCAGGTTGACCGGAGCCTCATAACCCGGGACCAGACGGTGGTAGGAGTTGACCGTCGGGTTGGTGAACGCCAGCACCGACGGGGCGTGCCTGAGCAACCCCCCGATGTACCAGCGGGCGATGTCCGAGAGGCCGCCGTAACCACGCTCGTCATAGAAAAGCGGCTCACCGTCCTTCCACAGGCTCTGGTGGTTGTGCATCCCCGAGCCGTTCTCCCCGAAGATCGGCTTAGGCATGAACGTGGCGGTCTTGCCACCGTGCCACGCGACGTTCTTGACGACGTACTTGAACTTCATCAGGTCGTCCCCGGCCTGCAGCAGGGAGCCGAAACGGTAGGTGATCTCCTGCTGCCCCGCCGTGCCGACCTCGTGGTGGCCACGCTCGACATCCAGGCCGACCTCAGCCAGCTTCAGACATATCTGATCACGCATGTCGGCGAAATGATCGAGCGGCGGGACCGGGAAGTAGCCACCCTTATACCGGGTCTTGTAACCCTGGTTGCCGCCCTCCTCAACACGGCCGGTGTTCCAGGCCGCCTCGATCGAGTCGATGTAGTAGTACGAGGCATTCTGCTTGGTCTCGTAGCGCACATCATCGAAGATGTAGAACTCAGGCTCGGGACCGAAGTACGCGACATCGGCGATGCCTGTCGACTTCAGGTAGGCCTCGGCCTTGGCCGCGATGTTGCGCGGGTCGCGGCTATAGGGCTCGTCAGTGAACGGGTCCACGATCGAGAAGTTCATGATGAGCGTCTTCTGCTCGCGGAACGGGTCCAGGTAGGCGGTCTTGGGGTCCGGTATGAGCTTCATGTCGGACTCGTGAATGGCCTGGAAACCGCGGATCGAAGAACCGTCAAACATCTGGCCCTCGGTGAAGAAGTCGAGTGTCAGGGAGGCGGCCGGCACGTTGAAGTGCTGCATGACGCCGGGCAGGTCGCAGAAGCGAACATCGACGAATTTGACGTCCTCGTTCTTGATGAACTCCAGGACCTCTTCAGGCCTACCGAACATCCGACCTCCCCCTGTGAAGCCCGACGAGTCCCAACCGGGCCTGTTTCTGCATCGAGACAGACACTAGCGGCGGCGGACTTCCACGCCAACACCCCAATGTTTCACAGGAGTTAATTTCTGCAGGGCGCCCCAGAACAGGTGCTCGAAGTGAAAGTCGCCTCAATCACCGACGCCGGCTGCACCCCGGACGCTCGGGAAAGACATCTACCCCGAAGCTCCGGCAGGGCGAAGTCCGCTGGGTCTAGGCCAGATCGAGGCCGGGTTGGGGCCGGAGACCAGCAAGTCGGCATAGGGCCACGAACCCGTCCGGGGTACCCGGCCATTGCCCGCGCAGCGGTTCGAGCCCGACCCTGTGGACCACGCTACGCAGGACGGCGACGGCCACAATCGCGTCGTCGGCATAGCCCAGGACCGGGATGAAGTCCGGAATGAGGTCAATGGGCAGGGCCAGGTAGGCCATCAGCAGGCCCAGCCGGATCCGGACTTCGCGAGGAAGAGTGACGTCGGTGCTCAGATTCTTTAACAACCTGATCAGGTCGGGCAGGATCCGAAGTGACTCACGCAGCAGGTTGCCCTTCGGCCGAATGACCAGCAGGGCCACGATCAGCGCCAGCCAGCTCGCCACGATTGCCCCACCCAGGGGCACGAGCAGGTCACGCCACATGTGCAGTCCCTTCCTTGATACGGAGCTGTTGAGAGACGGTCCAGCGAAAGGAGGGTTCGGCGGGCATCCCACATGCCTAGCAACAGTCCTCTCCATGCCAGGCTTCTATGCCCTCGTAGACGGCCCAACCGGCCAAGAGCAGTCCGATGACCGGGTCAAGCCAGCTCCACCCAAACGCTGCCGTCGCGCCCAGCCCGAGCAGGACGGCCCCGGCTTGGGCGGCGCACAGGTAGTTCTGAATCCCTTCTCCGACGGTGGCACCAGAGTCCAGGCGCTCGCCCAGCCGCTGCTTGGCCCGCCCGAGCAGCGGCATCACGACCAGGCTGGCGGCGGTGACAGCCACCCCGAGAACACTCGGCGTCATCTCGTGTGCGCCGCCAAGATCGCGGATGGACTCCACCGCGATGTAGGGAGCCAACAGGAAGAAGGAGACTGCGACGGCTCGTTGTGCGCGTCGCTCTGAAGTCTCAGACACCGTTCGGGAGCCGGTGAATCGCCAGATCACGATGATCGAGGCCAGTCCCTCTATGACGGAGCCGAGCGCCCACCCGATCAGGGAGATCGAGTTAGCAGCGATACCGGCGACCAAGCCAAGGACACCTTCGCCGGTCATCCAGGCCAGGGAGAACCAGGCCAGGGCCTTGGCTTGCCGGGCCGCCCGCAACCACCTCGCATCACGGTCGGTTTGGGTCGGGGGCATCAACGGCGCCAGTTCTGCGACGATGCGGGCACGCTTACGGCTGATTGTCGGAGGCGGATTCCAGGGTGTAGTCCATGCAGGCACGCAGCGCATCAGGGTCGAGGTGCTCACCGGGGCGTGGTGTGAGGTGAACTGTGAGCTCGCCGTCGCCGCCTCCCACTTCAATGCTCGCGAGCCGGTCGTACTGGTCGGTCGGGCAGCTGCACCGTCCCTCCTGGCACTCCTGGAGTGACGCGAGCACCTGCGGGCCACGCTCTCCGGCGTCCTGGACGTGGATCTCAACGGCCTCGCCGTCTTGGGCGATGTTGTAGCGCATCTCTGCCTCCCGGGTTCGTCCTGATTCTTCCACGAAACTTCCTTGGGCAGCGGGGTGGACGACAACGTCCATACGGTCCGACCATCGAGATCTGAACATCTGCTACTCGGCGTGCTTTGGCGCCAATCTAAGGCAAACATCTCATCGACACCGCGTTGAGCCGAGCACTTGGGAGTCCGCAACGAGTCCGCACGAGCGCGAGAACCACCCCAACGGCGTGCAAAGCGCTGAGAGGCAATCACGCACGAAATCAACAGAATTCGCGCCAACCCGCACACCCAGAAGGCTCTTTTAATCCGCAGGTCGTGGATTAAAACCAGACGAGGGCCCACGACAGGTTTGCGCAGGTCAGACAGCGCACGACCCCTCCGCCGTAGCCCGCGGAGCAACCGTAGAAACTCCGCAGTCCGCAATGAGTCCGCAAGAGCAACGAAGGCGAGAATTGACCTGCGCATCGAAAGGGCCCCCAGCCTGGGCTGCGCCTGGCACGTCGCCATCGGCATGAGCGTTCGCATAGAGCTCCACCGTCATCGACACGTCTACGTGACGCCGGATCCGCATGATCACCGGCGGGTGGACTTCCAGATCCACCAGCAGCGTTGTGCAGGTCAGGTCCGCCTCGCATCGTGAACCGTCATGTGGCGGACACCGGCCTGATCGCATCGAGCAGTAAAACGCCGGTTGAGGGTCCGCGGATCGACAGGCGTCCCGTAGTTACCGATGAACACCAGGTGGACAGGTCATTCGGGCGAAGCAGGCTCCCGATTGCTGGCGGCGGTCAGGGCGGAGATGACGTCGCCCAACGGCGGTACACCCGATAGTCCGGCCGGGGTGGCATAGACGCGGCAGGCATACGCCGGGCTCTGCCCGGCAGCGCCGAACGGGTCGACGCCGTTGATGAGGATTGTTGGCGAACCAACAAACCCTCTCTCCTGCGCTTGCTCCTGACTGGCAATCATGGTCCTACGGACCGACTGCGCCGACAGGCCGACCCGATCGAAAGCCAAGCGCAACACCGACAGGGCGACCGATTCGTTCGGACAGTCCGGCACGACAAGAAGCTCCACATCCACAAACTCATCCTGCACCCGCCGAGCCCCGCACAGGAACCACGGGTTTGCCGACGCTAACGCTCATATCGACGAGCGCTCTACGCGCTTTCGTCTCCTACGGATCACCCGTTGCGGTCGACTGAAGCACCATGCTGGTGGCACACCAGAAACCGGTCTCAGTCCGGGCCCCCGAGGGTGAGCTGACGACTGTGATGTTCGAAGTGCTGGGTCGGATACCGATAGACGTCTGCCAACGTCATGTACGCCTTGAAGTACGGATCCCACGACGCCGGGTAGTGCATCCCGCGCCCCAGCTCAGAGTCACTCTCCTGGTCCAGGTGGCGTAACAGCTTGGCGACCACCCGGTCGAACCCACGCCCCAACCCCGCGTACCCGAGCATCCTTGGCCCGACTACCGATCCGACGTAGTTGATGGTGTGGAACGGTCGGGTCGAGGCCTCAAGCAGGCCAGCGAACACACGGCTGACGCCATCGGGCAGACGGCCAAAGATCCGAACGAGTACCAGCAGTCGGACGACGATCAAGTAGCCGAAGAGCATGTGGAACAGCAACTGCCCGTTGGTCCACTTCGTGCCATTCGACGGCCGGCTCAAGTCGGCCACCGTGGCCGAGTCCAGCAGATGGTGGAACGTCTGCCTGGCCTGCTCCATCTCGTCGCGGACGACTTGTCGGTCCACCTCAGTACCTCGCTTCCGGAGATCTATCGCTGCGGGACCCGCATCGTGACGCGGGCGAGCCGGCGGGGCAGCTCTCCCTCGGTGAAGTCGGTAACGTCGATGAGGTCGAAGCCGACGGCGAGGCGATCGATGAGCGAACGGTCGAAGAAGTGGACGATGAACCCTCCGTGCTCGTACATGTCGTCACCGCGAGGCGTGCCAGTGCCGTAGTGGGCGTCGGCGGTGGTGCGGGCGGTGTAGACAACCAGTCCCCCGGGACGCAGCACCCGGAACAGCTCGCCGGCGAGGCGTTCGAGCTCACCGGTGGTCAGGGCCATACAGAAAAGCATGTGGGAGTATGACGCATCGATGCTGTCGTCGGACAGCGGTAACGGCTCACGCATGTCGTGGGCGGCCACGCTCACCATGTTGGTCAGGCCGGCCGCGCGCGCCTTGGCGGAGATGGTCTCGACGGTGCCGGGCGCGATGTCCAGCGCGGTCACCTGCAGACCCTGCCGCGCTAGGTAGAGGGTGTCGCGTCCCTGGCCGGCTCCGAGCTCGAGCACGCTGTGATACCCAGCGGCCGCGAATGCCTCGGCGGCAGCGAGCGCAGGGACGCTGGGGTCGGTGCCGTACATGTCGGGGTTGGCGTCGAAGGTGGAGGCCCAGTGCGCCTGCTGACCGGCGATGGCCTCGGTGTCGGCAGGCTGAGGTGGGGTCGCCGCGGTGTCCATGGGGTCAGTGTCCTCTTGATGGCATGATGGCGATCTTCGCCGTGTCATTCACATCGTTTCTGTCGTTGGCCCCTGGTGTTGGCCGCGAGGGTGACCATGGGATTCCATGGCACGGATCAGCCCGGTAAGCCCAGTGGTGAGCGCTTGTCGCTCCCGGGGGGTCAGGAGATCAAGCAGGTAGGCGTGGTGGTCGCTCAGGTCCTGGCCGACCCTGCGGGCGACGTCCTGGCCTTCCGGGGTGAGGCGCAGCTGGTAGTAGTTCCGGTTGGTGGGCTCCCTTTGTCGGGACAACCAGCCCCGCACCTCCATGCCGGCGGCCAGGCGGCTGACGGTGCTTTTCTCCAGCCCGAGGCGCCAGGCCAGGTCCTGCTGAGACAAGGCGCCCGCTTCGGAAAGCTCCCCGAGGGCGAACACCTCGGACATCGATACGTGCACACCGCCATGCTCGTGGGGCGCCGGGTTGGGCTCGAGCAGACCCCCTGCCCGCACCAGGTGCTGAAGCAGTCGGCGCAGTTCATCGTCCGGGACGTGTGTTGGCTGTCCCGACGGAGGAGTTGTGTCATGCAACTGTGGAAGTTACCCTTCTCTGGAGAGTTGTATCTCGCAACTGTACTAGGAGGACCTCATGCCAGCGATCCATGACGCGCACGCCACCATGTTCGGCCTCGCCCGCCACGGCGAGCTGTACGAACGCTGGGCCGGCCGTCTCGCCGGGCGCTTGTACTCGCGGGTGACCGCTGACTTGCTCGCCGCCGCGCTCCCCCCTGGCGCTCGGATTCTTGACGTCGGGACCGGGCCCGGCCTCCTCCCGCTGCGGATCGCCGCCGCCTGTCCGCATTTGACGGTCGACGCTGTCGACCTCTCCCCGCAGATGATCGACCGAGCCCGGCAGAGCGCGGCTGCCGCGCAGGCCGAAGCGGTCACCTTCACCGTCGCCGACGTCGCCGCTCTGCCCTTCCCCGACGCCACGTTCGACCTCGTCGTCTCCACCATCAGCCAGCACCACTGGACCGACCCCGGCGCCGGACTCCGCGAACTGAACCGGGTACTGCACCCCGACGCGCAGGCGTGGATCTACGACTTCCGCCTTGCCCTACGCCGGGCGCAGACCGCAGCCCGTAGCGTCTCGCCCCCACCTCTCATCAGCCGGCAGAGCCCGCTGGAAGGCACCTCGCAGTTCAACCCCATCGGCCGACTCGTGCTGCGGACCGCACCCCCAACCCCTCCCAACTGAACGCCTCGAATGGCACAGCGTGGCTCATAGCCAGCCTCGGGTCGGTGCGTCCGCCGAGTCAGGGGCCTCTCAGCCCAGTTGAGTCCAGCAGACCGAGCAACCTCGAATTTCCTGTGGCACATTTGCGACACACAAGAGTGAGAAACGCTGTTCCGCCGGGTCATTCAGCGTCAACGAACCACATACAAAATGGCAGATCGCGAGCCTCTACACGGAATTCAGCCGCACTCAAAATCCGTCGGTCATCGGTTCAGATCCGAGATCTCCTTGCCAGCAGTACAGCAGCGAAGTACAGCAGCTGGGCCGCTCTTCAACGATCCGTAGGGACTCCTAACGCTGCTCTCACGTGCTCAACGCCCGTTGGCGACACCCCCGCTCGTAGTTCGGGACGAAGAGGCCGCAGGTTCAAATCCTGTCACCCCGACTGTATTCCCGCAGGTCAGAGGCCCTTACCAGAGTTGGTGAGGGCCTCTCTGCTGCCAGTACAGCAGCAAAAACGGCCAAGTACAGCAACGAAGACGAGATTTGACCTGCGCATCGAATGGGCTCCCTCAGCCTGCGGCGCGCTTCGCTTGTCGCCATCGGCGCGAGCGTTCGCATAGATCTACAACGTCATCAACACGTCTGCGTGACGCCGGATCCGCATGATCACCCGCGGATGGACTTCCAGAGCGGCCAGCAGCGTTGCGCAGGTCCGCCTCGCATCGTGAACCGTCATGTGGCGGACACCGGCCTGATCGCATCGAGCTGTGAAACGCCGGTTGAGGGTCCGTGGATCGATAGGCGTCCCGCACTTACCGGTGAACACACGGCGGTCGGGCTGAGCCCGTTCGACACGATCAATGCCACGGCGATCGGCACCAGGACGCCGAGGTCCGCCACCGATCCCGAGGCCTCCCGCCGCTACGGGTGAGCGCGCCCGGAACGGCTTTCGGGCCATTGACCCTCTGCCCACGTAAGGTCGAATTGTGGGTGGGCCCGATCGGAAGGCAGCAGCGCGTGGCGCGCTGCTGGGAGTCGCGCTCGGTGACGCGTTGGGCGCTCCGTTCGAAGGACGCCACGGCATCGATCCAGCCGCTGTTGACGAGCTCATCGCCTCCGACGGGATCCTGCGTTGGACCGATGACACCCACATGATGCTGGCCCTGGCTGAGTCTTTGCTCGCCTGCGACGGGGTGGTGCAGGCCCAGCATCTGGGTTACACCTTCGCGGCCGCCTACCGGGAACAGCCCTGGCGCGGCTACGGTGCCGGCCCGCCCCGGGTGTTCGCGCCGGCCTCTCGAGGTGTCAGTTATGTGGATGCCGCCGGGACCTTGTTTGACGGGGCCGGTTCGCTGGGCAACGGCGCCGCGATGCGATGTGCGCCGGCCGCTGTCGTCGGGTTCCCAGACCCCGGTCTGAGCATGCCGATCGCCGCTGACCAGGCAGTTGTGACACATGCCCATCCCGAAGGCCGCGATGGTGCGGTGATGCTGGCCGCCGTCGTCCATCTGGGGCTGGCGACTCCGACGACCGAGCCGCTCGACATCAACCGCATCAAGCCCGGTGAACTGCAGCTACAGTCACCCGCCATGCGCGCCGTCTGGGGGGAGCTGCTGGACGCCGCGACATCAACCTCCAAGCTCACCGAACTGGCCCAGCAACTCGGGACGTCGCCGGCGGCAAGCCAGTCCGTTCCGACTGCCATAGCTGTCGCCCTCGCGGTCGACGGTGACGTCATTTCGACTATCCGCGCGGCCATCGTGCTTGGTGGCGACACAGACACCATCGCCGCGATGGCCGGATCCGTTGCGGGTGCCCACCATGGCATCGCCGAACTCCCCGCCGATCTGATGGCCCGCCTCGAAGCAGGCGATCGGATCGCCCAGCTTGCCGATCGACTAGCCGAACTGCCTGGCCGCCGATAGCTGAACCCGGGACGCAGTGGTCGAGGCCGTGACCTCTTTGGACACCTGAGCGGACACTCCTCTGCTCCCTGGCGATCCCGGGGCGTTGCGCGAGCCAGCAATATTCGGTTCGCACGAACGACACCCTAAGGCGTCGACGACCGTGCAGGGCGGACTCCAACCACGTTCGTCGACGGGGCAGCGCCATCCGAACTTCCTGCGCCTAGCGGCTTTGCGAACATGCCTCAAGTTCATTGAAGGGCCTGCCCACCCCGCTCGGACGCGAGCATGCCAGTGACTAGCGACCGTCGGTGAGCAGCGACAGACTGTGAGGATGGCGCAACAGAACGTCAGGTTTGTCTACCGAAGCGGCGTCTCCAACCGTGGCTCAAGCAGAACAACGCCAGGGAGCGCCCGCTTTGGGGCCGTTGAGCGGCCGGGTCGAAGAGAGCGTTGGGGCCCTGGATGTCTGAGCGCACCCTGATCTTGCTGCGGCACGCCAAGTCCGACTGGTCGGGCAACGAGGCCGACGTCGACCGACCGCTGGCCAAGCGCGGTCTACGTCAGGCACCGGAGGCCGGGCGATGGTTGTGCCACAGCATCGACAGCATCGACCTTGCTGTCATCTCACCTGCGAACCGGGCTCGCCGCACCTGGGAGCTCGTCTCGGCAGAACTCGACCACAGGCCGCAGACCCGGATCGACGACCGTGCATATGCCGCGTCCGCCACCCAACTGCTCGGCGTCGTGCGCGCCCTGCCCGACGACGTCGACACCGTCGTCCTGGTTGGCCACAGTCCCGGGATCGAGGACCTTGCCTTGCTTCTCACGGGTGAGGAGGTGTCGATGCCCACCTCGGCCCTCGCGGTGATTGGGTTGGCTGGATCGTGGTCGACCGCCGGTCAGGCCTCGGCGGTATTGCGGGCGTCAGGCAGGCCACCCGCAGGGACCATCAGCCCCGGAAACCAGGCCGGATAGACGGGACCGCGCATGACCACCGGGGTGCGACGCGAACCGAAAGACGGCTCACCATTAGTCGTGCGTCACCCGATGACGGAGCAAAGCGCGGGTTTCGCCTTGGGTCAACACGCCCCTCATGCCTGACGTCTCATGGGGTGGCGTCCGTCAGCCGTGCAGACAGGCCCCTCAATGCGGTGGTGCGGGCTGCGAGGTCGGCTCGGCGCCGTTGCTGCTCCTTGGCGGCTGTGTTGCTGATCGCAGTTGCGTCATCGAGCGCGAGACCGACTCGCCCAAGCGTGTCGTCGTGCTGGTGACGCAGTTGCGCGACCACCGTTCGCACGCTCTCTTGGAGGCGCTGCTGCAGGTCGGCGCGTGCCCTCCCGACCTGGCGGTCGGCGAGTTGCGGAATCTCGTCGAGCATGCGTGTCCGAGCCCGCTTTGCCTTGCCTGGCACGGCTTTTCGGGCAACCTCGGGCACTGGGGGCCCAAACCCGACACGGGGATCGAAGTCGTACCAGAACTCACGGCCGGGACGCAGCACTGCGGTGCCGGGATTGA
>Ga0209484_10000228_pt1 | contig 13109 bp, 9 predicted proteins | sample NGEPer16B_FD_185493 | JGI IMG/M metagenome (GOLD analysis project Ga0209484, IMG submission 185493) | Arctic peat soil microbial communities from the Barrow Environmental Observatory site, Barrow, Alaska, USA - NGEE Permafrost159B-16B... | ecosystem: Environmental > Terrestrial > Soil > Wetlands... | reverse complement strand
GTTGTTGCTCAGAGATATACGGCTCTAAACCGTTGTAGTCATAGGGCAATTTTGGTAAAACATACGCATTGTCTGTTCCCATAGATATCATCTCCTTTTTGTTGTAAGAGGCTTTAGACTCTATGTGATAAGATATTTATGCTTGGTTATCGCTCTCCAAGGCTTCTAACAAAGCTAACCCTACAACGAGCACGCCTTTTTTGCCCCGACTTCCTTCAAGGTGCTATGGTACTTGCAGGTCGCTGAGCGCCGAACATATTTACTCTTACAAGGGGTGAGGATATAAATAAGAAAAGCAGATTTGTAGGTGCACGTGAGCGTTCTTAGTTAGGAGGGCTCACACGGGAGATTAGCTAATTAGAGGGATCAGAATGACAACAAGAGACGATAGGATTCAAGAGGTTATTGCAAACGTGGGGGGCGTGCTCGATGCCGCGCTTGCGACAGTGGAAGATCTTTACCAAAGATTCGTTCCTGAGGAACAACGCTCAAAGGCTGAGCATTTATACAAAACGTACGTCCCCGATATAATGCCAAGGCATTGGGGCCCAACGAGGACGCCTGAAATAGATGTAATCGACCTCGGCACAGAACTTCATCTCGTAGCGGATCTACCAGGGGTCAAGAAAGAGGACATTGACATCGACCTTATGCCCGACACTATAGACATTTCTGCTGAACCACAAGCTGAGGTGGAAGGTGAACAGCAGTCGTATGCTTGTCGAGAGCGGGGTTGCGCGTATAAACGAAGGATTTCTTTGCCTGCCACTGTAGTTCCGGAAAAAGCAAAAGCGCGATTCAATAATGGGGTACTAGAAATCACTATGCCAAGGAAAGAGCCTGTGGAAAAGGTGAAAGCCGTAAAAGTCAACATTAAAGATACAGGTGGACAAAAATAAGCGGTTAAAACAACGTCTCTTGGTCCCCAAGAACGAGTGAAGATATAGTTGCGTACAACAGAGTAACAACTATAGTGTCTTTTTTAGGCTTTGCTGGCTCCCGCTGCTAGGCTATCTGGTATCAGCTTTGAGACATCACGCGTCAATAAGTTATACTTTAAATAATTTCGAGCGAAACGTGGGGGAAAAAAATCTGATAAGCCCCACTCGCGCACACACGGCTTCGTTATCATTATATTCTCTACGGCGAATATATGTGCTGTAGCATAGCGCCGTTGAATATGTAGTCGCCAAGATTTTGCTCACTTTAGACATGGAGATTTTTTCTGACGTGAATAAATGAAACAGGAGCCTCGATGGCATAAATGGTGCGCTATCCGGCATTTTCTGAGCCAACAGAAGAGGAGAAGGGTTTTCCACAGCTGTTGATACGGGTACTTCCCAAAGGCCGACAAGTGGAGTACCACTCCAGTGAGAACTACGTTGCAGGTGTCCCATCGCGGTTGCATGCACAGTTAAGACAGGCGATCGCTCAGTTTAAACGGGATTTCGCCACGTGGGTCGCACTGAGCCGATCTCCCAGAGGGCCGCCGTTAAATGTAACCTTAACGGCTAATGCCCGTGCTCTCGTTGATGAAGCAGATAACGTTGCTTTGGCGAGTCTGGAAAACGACGTTGCTTATGTAAGCTATGCATTACTGCGCGACGGGGTACCAGTCGGGTTCCGACTTGGTGTGTTCGAGTGCTTGTTCGGTTGTTTGGTCCGACGAGAAAAAAACGACAAAGAACTTCTTCGGGGACTGTCGTTGCCCCTTCTTGTAGACCAGATCAACGTGTTGCGAACTCCAGAACGTTATGCTATTTTTGCAGACAAGGGCTGGTTGGATGTCCTAGAGGTATCGTTGACTGAAAAAAATTCAAGGTTGCGCACGCAAGCGGAGCCTAACGCTTTATCTGAGCCCGTTTCTTTAGGCACGTTGGTACCACCGTCGCAAACGCGAGGAGTCGGGCTGTCAGAAACACAAAAAAGACAAATAGCACAGTTAGCTGCAAAAAACAAGATGGATCAGGTCCTCCTCCTTCAGAAGATGCACACCTTGATAACGATAATCTCTACGGGATTAGGAGAGGATGTTGATATAAACGTCATTCCCGGAGAAGGGTGGGCCTATGACTATGAAAACAACACTGTAACCTTCCCCCTTATCGACCTCGTTACGGCACCACCGGACAAAATCGTAGGTTCATTGTTGCACGAGATCGGTCACTATCAGATAACGCGAGTGGACAAAAAAAATCCGACCTTCGGGCAACTCCTTTCGACCGAATCGTTGCGGTTGCTTCTGAATACATTTGAAGATCCGCGAGCAAATAACTGGATCAAAGCGACGTTCACCGGGACCTCCCGATATTTGGATCTCATTTACGACGATCTGCTCTCTGAAGACCTAAGCACCACATCCTACAGCTACAAACTACAAAAGGAGGTTCAAAAAAGCTCTAATTCAACAATTCAGGCGTATCAGGTCCTCCCCCATCTTGAGTATCTGTTGTCCGTCTTGTACTATTGGCGGTTTGGTAAGCCTCCTTCACTCTTTATCAACCCAGAAGTACGGACAGTCTTCGAGACCACCGTTCAGTTTTTTGAATCTATCTTTACCCATCATCCGCGTGGCCGCGCTTCAGAGCAAGAGAAGCGTCGTTTTGCGCGGGAAGCAGCTGAAAACGTGCAGGAGCATGTTTTAGAACCGTACGAAACGCTGCTCAAAAAAGCTATCGAAAACATAGCGCTTACGATTGAGCGTGGGCAGCAACCTCTGGGCGAGGGCGATAACCCATCGGAGATTAAGTTTCAGCAATTGGAGCAAGACGCGCAACAGATCCTGGAGAAACATTCAAAAGAACTCGCCGATCGGCTATCTGCGAAGCGCACTGTGCCTGAATCGCTTGAAGCCAATACTATTGAAAAAAGAATTAGGGCAAAAAGAGACCGAAGTGAAAACGTACGAATTTCCTCAGAAAAGCCGCACTCTGAAATGACCCGCAGGGATCTTGTCGCTCAGCGTCGGCACCTTCAAAGCACAAGCATCTCGGACAAGAATGAATATAACAAGGCGTTTGCTGCGATATCAGGACTGTTACAAATGCTTGTTGGAACGCTGGACAACGTGCTTGCAAAAAACCGAAAGCCAAAGTACGAAGGCTATTACTCTTCCGGTCAGAAACCGGATTTACGCCGAGTTATGGATGTGACGAGAAAGATACAACAAGGGGTTCCAACAACAACTAAAGACTTCGATGTGTTCTTAAAGCGCCGACGGCCCACTCACGTAGATCACCGGATTATGTTACTCTTAGACGAATCAGGTTCAATGCGGGAGCCAAAACGAACTGCTGCGTTACAAGGTGTCTTGCTCTTTATGGAAGCGTTCGATTATATCGGGATTGATTACGCGATCATCGGCTTTGCGGACGCGCCAATAGTTCATAAGCCGTTTGGCGACAATTTTACTCAGCATGAGCGCGAGCAAGTATTTGAGGACGTATCTCAGTTCATACCGTTTGGGGCGACGGCGGATGCGGACGCTCTTGCTTTGGGAATAGGTCTTTTCGAACGAGAGCCCGAAGATGTTTATCGTCTTATAATCGTTGTCTCGGACGGCGAGGGGAATGTCAATAGTACCGGTCTTACGTTTAAAGAACTACAGGACGTTGCAGCAACGAAATCTATCCACGTAGTAGGGATCGGCATAGGGGAAGGTGCTACATCAATACGCACAAGGTATGACCGTCCGATACAAGTCGCGACGGTTGACGATTTGCCTTTGACGCTGGGCAGTGTGCTAGCAAAAGGGGTGACCTCAGATTCGTAACAATACTTCGATGAACTATAATGGTTCAAACGATGCCCAAGAGCGTTCTCAAACCATTCATGATCGATTTAGTGAGGAACTTGGGGCGTTAATCGCTCGCGTTTATCTGAAGCTCAAGCAAGACTTTCCCGAACTTTTCACAATAAGGGACCTAAAACGGGCAACTGAGGCGCTTGTGTTATTTTTGGACTCCGGGTTGTCAGAAAAAGACGCTTTTGTTGATGTGTGTAACTACGCTTTTACACAGATACAGCCAGAGAGTGCGGGGATAGTTCGATCTATAATCGAACAAGATAGTTACATTAAAGCAGTGTTGCCAGATTTCGAACCTCGTGATTTGACGTTACTTACTCCTCGGCTCCCTGCACTCGTCACGTCTATTTCAGGGGGCCTCAACTCGTTTTTGCAGATTCTTGAGACCTATAACGAGAGTCCGACTGTCAAAACGTTGCTTGCCATGCTTGCCAGTTTGGTGAATGCGACAGACAGAGAAACCCGGATTATGGCACGAAAAATTGCTTACGACTTGCTTTTTGATGATTCTTTGCGCGACGTCATCTTGGAGGAATTAGAGGAGGAGTTGACTGATATGGCTTGGACTGCGCGCCAAGCGGCCGTCGTCGTTCTTGCCACTCTGTATGGTGATCGCATTGCAGGTGGAAAAAACACTGACTGGCATCTATTGGAAACGTTGCTTCGTGATGATGCATGGGCTGTGCGGCAAGCGACTGTCGAAGCGCTGAGCAATATATATCCGACCCTCATTCAAAGAGACGTAGACGTCGATCTCAAAGGGCTTGAAGCCGCCCTTAAAGATAGGTCGTGGGTGGTGCGCAAAGCAACGGTGAACGCGCTAGGCGACGTCTACACAGCACGCGTTGAACGCGGGATCCCGACCGACGTCGCCCCACTAGAGCGCCTGCTCACCGATCACGACACAGAGGTCCATCAAGCCGCTTTAGGGGCGTTGGGTGACGTATACTCAACACTCATAAAGCGGGGCAAGGACGTCGATATCAGTTCTCTCGAGGCAGATGCTGCAAGCCGTGACGAAAAAGTCCAGATGGCGCTCATGATTGCCCTTGGCAGTGTTTATGTTGCGCTACTGGATCGCGGGATAGTGAGCCCAATATCAAGAGTTGAGCGCGGCATTTCCAGCGAGTTTCTAGGGGTCCGTAAGACAGCAGCTTCAGTTTTAGGTGTAGTTTATCCCGCTTTTATTAAACACGGAGAAGCGATTGACTTAGAACAGCTCGAGATGGGGCTGGATGCGCTTCTTGATTACAACCGGCAAGTTACAATCGAAGCGCTGGGCGTTATTTACCCTGCGCTCATCGACGTTGGCATCCAAGTAGACCTGCCGCGTTTGGAACTCGGGCTTAATGATGAATACTGGGCTGTGCGCCAAGCCACTGTCAAAGCGCTGGGCAATATATACCCCACCCTCATTCAAAGAGACGTAGACGTCGATCTCAAAGGGCTTGAAGCCGCCCTTAAAGATAGGTCGTGGGTGGTGCGCAAAGCAACGGTGAACGCGCTAGGTGACGTCTACACAGCACGCATAGAACGCGGGATCCCGACCGACGTCTCGTTACTCCAACACGTCCTAACGGAAAGTAACGATGAGCTCCGCAGGGTTTCAGTAGAGGCACTGAGCCGCGTCTACACAGCACGCATTGAACGCGGGATCCCGACAGACGTTGCCCTATTAGAAAACCTGCTCACCGATGACGACATCGAGGTCCGCCAAGCCATAATCAAAGCATTTGGCCTGGTTTATCCTGCACTTATTCACGCAAAAAAGTCCGCCGTAAGGGTCAAAAAGCTAGAGAATTCCACGAGTGACAAACACGCAAAAAATCGCGTAGCAGCGGCTAAAGCTCTCGGCGATATCTATGCAACACTCATTGAGTGTGGCAAAGAGCCTGATATAAGACCGCTGGAACAGCTCCTAACTGATAACAATTCGGACGTGCGCCAGGCGGCCGTCGAAGCGCTAGCGAGAGTGTACCCGAGATGCGTCGACAAGGACATGGCCGTTAATCTGCACGCACTCCAACAAGTGTTAGATGACAATGCTGTTGAAGTTCGTAGTGAGGCCCAGAACCTTTTCGGTAGCGTCGCGCGTGCTATGCTCCTAGGCTCTGATAATGGAGAGTTTCAAGAGACGATTCGCGAGCTGGGTGACGAACTTGATGCGTCTCTTTCTGCGCCGCTTTCTGGCACTTATTCGCCTTATGTCCAGTTGAAAGGGAACTCCCTGCAAGTAGGGCCTCTCTCGATGCAAAAAAAGACGCTGCACACTAGTGCTCAGCAGTGCATAGTAACAAAAACTGCGTATGAGATGCTTAATGCAATTGCTTCAGCATTTCTTTTGAACCATCCGTTTCTCCTGATGGGCCCGACGTCTACCGGGAAAAGTTTCTTGATAAAGTGGTTAGCTGAGACCCTGGGTTACGAGCATATTTCGTACACACTGAATCCATACATCTCGAAGTCAGAACTGATAGGCGGTATAAAACCAAACAACCAAGGAAAGTTCGTCTGGCAGAATGGAATCATCTTAAAGGCAGCCAAACGCGGAACTTGGCTTGTTCTTGAAGAGCTAAACCTTGCGGCGTCTGAGGTACTCGAGATACTTAATGATTACTTAATTACGGGCAAATTCGTCTATTCTGAGAATGGCGATCAACGCGTTGTCGAGCCGTCGGGCGAATTCCGGCTGTTTGCCACAGCGAACCCGTCAAGTTACGCACAACGGGAACGGCTTTCACAGGTGTTTGTGTCTCGGTTCAAGGTCCAATACCAAAGGGAGCTGAGTGAAGAGGACTTGATTGAAATTCTAAGCGGGTTGTTTGGTATCCCCGCTCATTTGGCCTACTCAATCGCGTTTTTTCACGTTACCTTACAGGAACAAGCTAACTCTAAAGTTATTGGCAAGGAGGAAAAGGAACCATACATCTTCAGTTTGCGAGATTTGATACGGCTTGGAAGGCGATTGGAGCCCGCCATACAAACGAACGTGCCCGAACCCGCATTTATGCGACTCCTTGGTACAGAATTGGCTGACATCTACGTAGCACGCGTGCGAAACCGCGACGAACGCGAAGGCCTGCTAAAGCTCATTGACACCATCTTCGGCATCAAAGCAGAGGGCAGCAGCAGTGAAGACGCGTTCATTAACCCCTCCGAACAGCTGGGGCAGCTACTCGCTGACTTGCCGGTGACTAGGGGTCGCCGCTTCATTCCAGGTGAAGAAGCTCGAATCGTACCGACCGAAACGCAGAGACACACACTCGTGAGCATGCTTAAAGCTCTCAAGTTTGATGAGCCCATTCTTCTAGTTGGCTACCCTGCTTCCGGAAAAACCACGTTAGTAAGATACCTGGCGCGGCAGAAGAAGACGGACCTGTACTATGTGAACCTTTCATCAGATTCGGGCATCGAGGAGCTCCTGGGCGGCTTTACGCAAGATCGTCGTGGCACGTGGCGCTACAAGCGAGGCCTTCTCTTTAAAGCCGTCAAAAGCGGTGCGTGGCTTTTAATCGACGAAGCGAACCTTAACCCTCTCTCTGAGTACCTCAACACGCTGCTAGACTTCGGTTACGTCACAGACGAAGAGGCAACCTTATTTGAACTGCATCCAAATTTCAGATTGTTCTTTTCTATAAATCCGCCGAAAATCCACCCTTCGAGAAACGTGCTCTCGCCCGCACTGCGCACCCGATTCAACGAGGTCTGGCTTGAGGAGATAACTGACGTTGCAGAACTATCTGAATTAGTCGATAGGTGGAAGCGGACTTGACTATCGGCGTAATAACTTAACGCGGTGGTCCCACCGAACGACCTTTAACAATCCTTAAGTAGACGCGAAATCTCTTTTGCACAATGAGTGAGATCGCGCTCATTTGGGATCGTCCGCTTCTTTTTGAGAAGTTGTTTGTTGAATATGGATTAGCATGTGTGCGTGTGTCGCCGTTACAGATTGGAACCGCGTACTCTCCGAAATTTAAGGTGGCGATTCTTCCCGTTGGTTTTGGGAATCCGGCCTATAGCACAGTCGCAAAATCAGTGAGAAGCGTAGGCACGCCCCTGCAGCAGTTTATGCGAAAGGGGGGTGTGTTAATAGCGTTCAGTCCGTATGTCGACGACTACGACTTTGCGTGGCTTGGTCTGCCTTACAGGGTTAAGCATCTCGTCCGAGACACTCCGATGAAAATAGATGTCAGGAAGCAGCATCCAGCCGCGCACATCCTCAACGTCTATGAGGCCTATACAGATGGCTACTTGATAGGCGTAGAGGAGAACGACGTGATATTACAGTCTGAAGACGGCGCTGTTTTGATAGTGAAGCCTGTGGACCAAGGACTCGCTATCTTGTCAACAATTCACGAGTTTCCTGCAAAACAATTCATCACGTGGGCCCTCGATGTAGCACTACAATGATATTGATGGACGACTTAACCGCGACGTCTTCGAGAGAATAAAAGACTAAGGCCTGCCACTGCTGCGACGGCGGCTATGATTGGCGCTGCGAGTCTAACTAAAAGTCCCTCGCCGCTAAACGCGTTTATGTGGTCGTTGACCGTCCCGCCATGTGCCATCTCTTGTGATAGGACTTGCTGGTTTGAGGCACTAGATGTGTGAATTACATGCAAATCCGAAGTATCCTGCACTACGATCGCATCTGAAGAGTCGTTAATGACGACGTGTCTCATATCACTGACGGCAGACGTATACGTCAGCTTGTTTGATATATCGGCTGAGTCTTTGCCGACGGCCTCTCGTATATGATGATCGTCAACAAAGCCTAAGGTTTTTTGCGGCTCATATGGCACCCATCCTAAGTCTGGGTAGTACACCTCTATCCAAGCATGCGGTCCAGGACTCCACTGATAGCTAGAAGTCAGTATATCTCCGTTTAGGTTAATCGTTCCACCTACTAGGTAGCCACTGACGTAGCGAGCTGGAATTCCTACGCTCCGCAATAGTGCCAATGAAAGGTGTGCATAATTCTCGCACGTTCCCCGCTTGTTGTGAAAAGTCCAAGAAGCGTCATGTGGTGTCGCGTTGAGGTCATACTTGAGGTTGTCACTGACCCAGAGCATGATGGACGTTACCGCTGCGCTCTCATAGGTCGTATTGTTGACGATTGCCTTCGCTGTTTTTGCAATCTCTTGGTCGTTAGACTGAACAAAGGTCGAGGGGGCTAAATATTTAGCAACGCTCTCGTTGCTGCTAGGAAGCTTGAGGGGTAACTGTGATTCTGAGTTCAATCCATCGGCTTTTACGTCAATCGTTAGATTGGTGTCCATTGTGTAGCGCAGTTGTGTGGGTGGGTTAACCCACGTGGCGCTAATTCCTTCACTCGTTGCCGTGACGGCATCGGGTTTCTTACTGTATGAAATATTAGAGGACTCTATTTTTAGCGAGTACGCGAAGAGCGAGGCATTCGACGCGCTAGGGAGCTGCACTTCTAAATTTTGAATTCCGGCAGGAATCGTGAGCTCTCGAGTTTTAACGGAGTGTACCGAACTCGTCAAATTGCCATGGCAAACTAGCACGTCACCCGAGCCTTGAAGGGGTATCAGAAAAGCAAACACGATAAGCGCACAAGCAACAAGTTTCATAGGATGGTCTGACGCAGCTGCAACGCTGAGTATTCTTTTTTTTGCGGGTATTAAAGGTTAGCTTGTGCTGAGGATTTACGCGCCATCTTCAATAGTGGGATAGAAACGTTGGCAGATCTTCATCCGCGGCTATGGTGGGGCCTACGTATCATCCGACGAGCAGCGTTTTAAGAAGTAAAGTCACTTAGCCTCAATGAATAATCTTTACACAATCAAAAAACCTCAGATGCCACTCAGCCATCCTCTAAATTGGCAGATCTTAATCGTTAATAGTGTGCAGCAAACAACTGTCATCTTATTAAAAATATAGTAGTGTGAAAAAATCGCCGCTGGATTGTTTGATCACAAATCGAGAGTCATCCACGGGCATTCAAACAGGAATGCCAAGCAGGACCAACAGTATTACGAGCAAAGCTCCAGGAATTCCAGCCAATGCACACGCAAGGATGGCAACAAGGTTAATAGGAACCATTAGCCCATAGTGAGCTAAAAAAAAGTTAGCTATAATTAGGACAATGATGCCAACTATCGAATTAATTGCCAAATACTTTCCAAATCTGACCCCGAGTTTTACCAGAACGTAAAGCAAAATCAAACCCAGAATTGCCACAACAAGCAGCCCAATCGCAGACGTGACAACCATCAGGCGCACGTTTAGCAGTCTGCGTGAAATAATTTTCGATTCCTCAATTAATGTTTCAAATGAGCTGGTGTATATTGGAAGAGTACCCGCCAGCTAGCACGACAAGCTTGAAGCCGTTCGCTGCAAAGCTGCGTTTGACCTAAATTAGCTTACAAACGCTCCTGCCATTCATTAAGTCACAGTTCAGTTGGTTTTCGTTTGTAGAGATTCTTCGAGGAGCGTTCAAATAGTAGCAAAGCCGCTGTAAACGAAAACTAACCCTAGTAATGATAAAAAAGCTCCGCAGCCTATCAGTATAAACCGATAGGCTTTGTCTCCTGCAACGGCCGTACCTTTTTCCGTACAGAACGAAACGAACCCATACCAGGAGAAATCTGACGCCCAATGGCCAATGAGGAATGTAGCTAACCCTACTAAACCGGCAAGTCTCAGACCTTCGAACACAAAAGTTGCCCCGACCGTAAACCACCACATGAAGAAGTACGGATTAGACAAGCTCGTTATTATCCCACTATAGATAGGGCCATGGGTGAACTTCGGTTCTTCTTCGGTTATCTCGATGGAGGCACTCCTTCGGCCGCTTTTTATCAATTTAACGCCCATAAAGACAAGAACTGCCCCTCCAACTATGCATATGACGATAAAAGGCGTTTTTAGTCCTATGATCTGGCTAAGCCCGAGAGCGAGTAGCACGATCATGCCAGTCTCGACTATTACGTGACCGAAAACGACGCTCGTACCGGCCCGATAACCTTTTTTGACTGCCTCCGTTATTGAGGCCGTGAGCATTGGGCCTGGCACGATAGCACCAGAGAAACCCACCAAGAATGCTGTGAAGCCAAAAGCGAGGAGTTCAATTACCGTTTAGCTCACCTTTAAATTTCGCGCGCTCTTGTCCTTGAAAGCGCTTTATCTGCGACAAGAGGTTCAAAATTGGTTCTTTCTTATAACAGTTCTTATTTTTCAGAGCAATAAGTCTCAGCATAGAAGCATTGCATCATGAATTCGTCGCGTTTGAGAGGAGACCACTCCCGAATGCGGTTCTGCAGTGAAGCGTAAACGTCTTAAGCGAAATAAGACGTTGGTTGTAACAACGATACAAAAGATAGTCATTGGGCCTGTGTAATGGTTTTCATGGTATAAGAAGCCCAAAAACTCAGCGATTATCGCTAGGGTCCATTCTTGGAACTCAACCATGACGTATGATGTTTGCATTCGCGACCTCGAAAAGGACTTTGGTGGGTTCAAAGCCGTAAATAAGTTGTCGCTTAGCGTAAAGCGCGGTGAAATCTATGGACTATTAGGTCCAAACGGAGCCGGAAAGACGACAGTTATCAAGATACTCTGCGGAGTGTTGCGCCCGTCGTCGGGAGAAGTATATGTGCTTGACTTGAAGGTTCCAGACCCGAGCGTTTCATCGCGCGTCGGCTATATGCCACAGGAGCTGGCGCTTTATCGAGGATTGACCGTGCACGAAAACTTGGCGTTTTATGGCGAGGTTTTTGGACTCAGCAAAGCGCAAATTAACGTGCGCGAAGAGATGTTACTCAAGCTTGTCGATCTTCAGGCTTCCAGGAACAGGCTTATCGATCAATTGAGCGGCGGTATGCAGCACCGTATCTCGCTCGCTTGTGCGTTGCTGCACGAACCACGGCTTCTTTTTCTTGATGAGCCAACTGTTGGTGTAGATCCCGATCTCCGAGCTTCATTCTGGCACTATTTTGAGGGACTGCGTGACAGTGGGGTCACTATGCTGATCACAACTCATTATATGGATGAAGCGCGTCACTGCGACCGTATTGGTTTCATGCGAGAAGGGCGCCTCATTGCCGAAGGCTCTCCGCAGAGGCTCCTGGAGTTGACGCATACTGATTCGCTTGAAGACGCATTTTTGGCGTACTCACAAAACGAGGAGCTGCAATGAAGGCGTCGCGCGCTCTTGCAGTAACGAAGCGCGTCTTGCGCGATCTCAAGAACGATAGGCGACAGCTCGCGCTCATTTTTATTGCTCCCTTGCTTGTTATAAGCCTCTTTGGCGTTGCGTTTACAGGCGATGTAAAGGATGTCCGCGTGGTTGTAGTAAACGGTGACGTGACCGCCGGAAATAGCTCGCTTTCAGAAAAGATCGTCTCTAATTTTGATACGAGCGTGCTCAATGTCGCCCGTGCAAATAGCGAAAGTGATGCAATCTCTCAGGTGCAAAACGGAACTGCATCTGCCGCGATTATCTTCCCCGAATCCTTCACCCAATCGGTAACAGCGCGCGCTGCAGGTCAAACGTCTGTCGCGCAGGAAAACATCACGATTACTCTTCTTGCGGACAAGAGCAACCCTAACGTCTCAAACCCTATCATTGGAGCTGTCAACACCGCAGTTGCTAAAACGATTGAGGGTCTCGGTCTGCAGGCTCCGGTCTCTGTAGACTCAAGCAACGCAATTTACGGCGCTAATGCACAGTTCATCGACTTCTTTGCGCCGGGCATCATTTCGATTGCAGTGTGGCAACTTACAACGCTTCTTACGCTCATTGCGTTTGTGGGTGAACGAACGTCTGGAACGCTCTTTAGACTGCTTGCATCTCCGCTAAAAGAGAGCGAATTGGTTGCAGGGTACGCTGTAGCGTTCGGCGTCATCGGAACCACGCAGTCAGCTGTCCTACTCACGGCCGCGGTAATTCTATTTAAAGTTACCATTGTTGGCGACGTGCTGCTCGCATTCGGCGTCATCGCCCTACTAGCGGTCGTTTCCGAAGGGCTCGGCATATTACTCTCAAGCCTTGCCCGCCGAGAGGCGCAGGCCATTCAGTTTTTGCCGATTGTTGTGTTGCCCGCATTTCTCCTTTCTGGCGTTTTTTGGCCTATACAAGCAATCCCAGAGTGGTTAAGACCCGTGTCATACCTTCTACCGACGACATATGCAGTAGATGCTGTGCGTTCTGTGATTTTGCGAGGCTGGGGCCTAGACAAAATATATCCTGACGTTATAGCGCTCCTCATCTTTGCCTCTGTCTTTCTCGTGTTGGCGACGCTGTTGTTACGCAGGAGAGAGTGACGGTCAATTCTGT
>Ga0209484_10000223_pt1 | contig 13336 bp, 13 predicted proteins | sample NGEPer16B_FD_185493 | JGI IMG/M metagenome (GOLD analysis project Ga0209484, IMG submission 185493) | Arctic peat soil microbial communities from the Barrow Environmental Observatory site, Barrow, Alaska, USA - NGEE Permafrost159B-16B... | ecosystem: Environmental > Terrestrial > Soil >... | reverse complement strand
GTATGGGGCCCTTCGGGGGTGGGGCCTATGCTATATATATACCCATCTAACAAAATATTTTTAAAAACCCCCAAAAAAGTTGTCCCTCCGGGGCAAACAATATCCCCCATCTCAGAAAAAATTTTTATAAAAAAAACTGTAAGGCAGGTAGTTAATATGAATGATAAACCTATTGAAACATGGTGTATCTGCCAGAACAAAGGTAAATGTTTAGGCTGCGCCATGGAGAGATTAGTGCGCGAACATCTTGGAACGCAAGGGCTGGCTTATCTACTGGCACATATCAAAAAAGTAGGTGAGTAGATGGCTAAAAACAAACTGGACAACCTTCTTAATTTAGATAATATCAGGCAAGAATTAGCCCGGCGCCGATGCACAGCGTCCTTCTGGGAGTTCTGCCTTCATATGGATGCTGAGTTCTTCACTGAGGGCAAATGGCACCTTAAGGTCGTAGCGGATGCCTTGCAGGGGATAGACGATGGAGAGATAAAGAAGCTGGCTATCAGCACACCCCCGCGAGCTGGGAAGTCTTATATAATCTCTTTATTTTGCGCCTGGCTGATTGGTAAGTACCCGACAGATTCGATTATGAGAAATTCATATGCTGCAGATCTGGCTGAGAAATTCAGTTACGACATTCGGCAATTGATACAGTCTGATAAGTTTCTATATATTTTTCCTGAAATTAAGCTGAAGCAAGATAAAAAATCAGTATCAGATTGGGCTATCACGACGGCGAAACAGTCAACTTACTTCTGCGCTGGCGTTGGCGGCCCTGTAACTGGTAAAGGTTGTAACCGGGTGGCCATATTGGATGATCCGATCAAGAATATAGAGGAAGCGCTGAGCGAGAATGTCCTGGACAGCAAGTGGAATTGGTACACCTCTACACATTTGTCACGGTTAGAGTCCGGATGCCCGGAGATACAGATCGCCACCCGGTGGAGCAAACGGGACATCATCGGACGGTTGCTGGAAGAATGGGGCGATGAATGGACGGTAATTGTTATCCCGGCCCTTGACGGAAACGACGAAAGCTTTTGCAGCGAAGTCAAAACAACCGCCGAATATCAGGACCTGAAGAAGATAACGGCCGACTTCATATGGGAAGCTGAATATCAGCAGAACCCACTTGAAGTTAAGGGCTTGTTATTCCCGGCGGAGGAATTAAACCGGTTTAAACTTGCCGATTTAGCTAGTAAGAAACCAGATGGAATCGCTGGTTATACCGATACCGCGGATCAGGGAGATGATTTTTTATGTTCACCAATCGGGAGCAAGTTTGGCGCGTATACCTACATTACCGACGTGGTTTTTACCCAGGAGGGCGTAGAGATAACTGAGCCTTTGGTTGCTCAGATGATCATCGATACCAAATGCGACATAATGAAAATTGAGGCAAACAGCGGGGGCAAAAGCTTCGCGACTAATCTCCGAAATATATTAAGAGGAGAGAACAACCCGTGTTCAGTTATTTTTGAGCCCAATATGCAAAACAAAGAAACGCGCATATTGATGCAGGCGGGGTACATAAAAGAGTTCTTCTACTTTCGCGATGATTACGCCCCAGGTAGCGAATACGACAAGTTTATGCGCCAGTTAATGTCTTATATGAAGATGGGTCGTAATAAACACGATGATGCCCCTGACGGGCTTACAGGCTTAGCTCAATACGTAAAACTGATGTACAACCATCAAGCCCCGCCGGAGCCCCGTGACTCGTTCTTATATCGGGAATCAACGAATGACCCGTGGCTGGGTGGAGATATTTCACGTTCATATATCGAATTTGGTTAGGAGGTACAAAATGCGTAAGGGCTTTGAAATAACGTGTCTTATTTGCGGAAATACAATTCTCGTTGGAGAAGAATTAGGCGAATTAATTGACGATGAAGAAGTATCGTGTATGGTACAAAGAATTAAATTTATTGAAAAGGAGTTTACAATAAAGGCAGAAATTGATTGGGAAAGCGGGTTGTGTGCACATATAATATGTTCTTGCGGGAACAAAATAGGAGGTTAAAAATGCCATATATCGTTGCAGGATTAGTCCTGTTTTTTTTATGCCCTTCTTTATTCTTTGTCTATCGCCTTGGGTTAAAAGACGGTTTAGCCATCCAGCACGGGGCAAAGACCATTGAACCTATCCCGACACCCATTGAGTACATCGAGAAGCGCAGGGAGGCCAAGGAAATCAAGGAGCAGGAGGCTGAACTGGCTGATGGGTTGGCTAACCTATTCGCCTACAATGGCAAACCGCAGGAGGTGAGTAAGTGAGTTGGCTCAATAATCATGGCAAAGACACAGACGAGTGGGAACTTTATCAGCAGGGCAAGGACTACAACATAAGGATAGGGCTTTATAACACGGTAGATCTAAACGAACGTATGATGGCGGGAGATCAATGGCATGGGGTTGTTGCCAACGGCCTACCCCAACCGGTATTCAATGTTTTCAAGCGGTGTATCAATTACTTCATCAGTGCAATTCTAAGCCAAAGAGTAAAGATGCAGTTTATCCCGGAGAATATCGCGGAGGATTCGGAAGATGTACAAGAGCAATTAATCACTGCTGCGGCAGGCATAATTTCAAGTTACTCTGAAACCCTCTGGGAAAAGTTGAAGATGGATTCGCACATGAGGGGCGCCTTACTAGACGCCGCTATCTCAGGTGATATGGATGGTTATGTCTTTTGGGATCCGACTATTATCACAGGGCAATCAATCGAGGGTGTACCCATTGAGGGCGATATAGGATTTGAGCTTATCGATAACGTAAATATTATCTTTGGTAATCCCAACGATTACCGGGTCGAGACTCAACCGTGGATTATTGTTCCTTTTAGGCAGCTTGTTTCTAAACTTAAAGAAGAAGCCAAATTACATGGCGTTCCCGATCAAGATTTAAACGGCATAACTTCCGATAATGATTATATGGAACAATCGGGAGATCTAGGTAAAGTCGAACTCGAAGGCAAAGGCGATAATGGCAAAACAACTGCAATAATCAAGTTCTGGCGTGACCCTAAAACCAAATCTATTCACTATATTAAGTCAACCAAAAGCGTAACAATTGTACCTGATACCGATATGGGGATCACAAAGTACCCGATAGCCCACGGCAATTGGGACAAGCGAAAGAACAGCTACCATGGGCAGGCGGTTGGTACCGGCCTCGTACCCAACCAAATATACATCAACAAAATGTTCGCCATGGTCATGCTTAATTTGATGAATGTGGCGTTTCCGAAGGTCATTTATAATCAAGATCTTGTCCCTAATTGGACTAATGCGGTAGGACAATCTATCGCGGTACGCGGTGCGGAAGATATGAATAAGGTCGCTAAGTATTTAGATGGTGGGCAAATGAGCACACAGATAATGCAGACGATTGACGCGGCCATCAACTACACCAAAGACCTGATAGGCGTAACCGATGCGGCCATAGGGGATATTCGAGCCGAGAATCACGCCGCTATCATCGCTGTACAACAGGCATCTTTCATCCCACTGGAAACCATCAAAGCTAATCTGTACCAGTGGGTCGAGGACATAGGCTATATCTGGATAGATATGATGGTTGCAAAGTATGGCGTTCGCAATCTGACAGTTATCGAGAAGGGTGTACGCAAGGTTGTACCTTTTGATTTCGCCTTGCTTAAAGATGTTAAATTCCAGCTTAAAGTCGATGTCGGGCCATCAAGTTATTGGTCCGAGATCACGGCCATGCAGACGCTAGACAACCTACTACAGACCGAGAAAATCAACTTTTTGCAGTATTTGGAGAGGGTGCCCGATGGCATGATACCCAAGAAGGACGATCTACTGGCTGAGATCAAAGAAGCGATGGCGAATCAGAAGCCGCCGGAACCACAACCGCCGTCAACCAGTATCAAGTTTGTAGACCTGCCGGTTAACGGCAAGATCCAACTGGCAGCGCAGCATGGGATTCAGTTAAAACCGCAGGACTTTGAAGAAATACAAATGATGGAGGAAGTTGCAAAGCAACTTAATGAACCGCCGGAAGCGGAGGAAACACAACCGACAGTTTAATACAGAGTCTTAGCTAAAAGTTAAGGCTCTTTTTATTGCTCCTTACCATGGAGCGGAAAGCGAGGAATATTACATGGAATTTGCAGAGGCATACCAAGCCGAAAGCACAGAACAGATCGCTACAGAGTCACAGGAAGCCGAGTCAAACCAGACGGAGCAACCGGCAATAGAGACAACAGAACAGGCCGCCACGGAAGCCACAGAAGCAGCCGAGACACCGGCAACCGAAACGGACACGCCTGTAATTAAGATCAAATACAACCACGAAGAGATTCCTCTCACCTTGGAGGAAGCCGTGGAGTTGGCCCAAAAGGGCAAGAATTACGACCGCATTTTCAATGAACGTGCGGAACTCCAAAAGAAATGGGAGGCTACGCAGCAACAGCAGGAGGCGACAAACCTAGATCAGGATTACCAGGCTACGATTATGCAGCTCGCTACCGAGTATAACGCAGACCCGGAAGCCTTGCTGGAAATCGCTCAGTCAATCGCATCTAAACACCCCGATGTTATCAAAGCGGAGCAGATACGAAAGTCCAACGAGCAGGTCGAGTCACAGAAGGAAGTGCAAGAGAAGATCAATGCTGATGCGGTTTCCTTCCGGACAGCCTACCCCGATGTGGACATAAACAGTGTTCCAGCAGAGGTATGGGACAGGGTGGACAAGGGCTTGTCGCTCACGGATGCCTACCAGATCCATGAGAACAAGATCCTTAAAGAGAAGATAGCCGCCCAGGAAAAAGCCATCCAGGTAAAAGAGACCAATCAAAAAAACGCTGTCACTTCTCCTGGCTCAGTCACGGGCAACGGCGCAACGGTGGCAGATTATATCAGCCAAGAATCGTTTGCCCAGAACAAAGGCGATCAACGATGGGTCATCAAGAATCTCGAAAAGATTCAAGAGAGCCGCAAGAAATGGAAATAGAAAGGAAGATGACGAATGAACGTAAATAACGTAACCCGCGGATTTATACCCGAACTATTTGATGCTTCTGTGTATCGCACATTGGAGGACAATCTCGTCCTTAAAAAAATCTGTACCGCCCCTATCAAAGTTCCCATCAAAGATGCTGGCGACACCGTATATTTCACCGACCTGGGCGATCCGACTATTTCGGATTACACCGGGACGCTAACTGCTGAGGAATTGAATGATTCCCAAATTGCTATGCTGATTGATAAGACCAAAACATTTGCCTTTAAAGTGCAAGATGTTGACGCTCTTATGACCAACCTTGATTTGAAAGGTTCGCAGACTCAGAGAGCTGGGTACAATCTGGCAGATGCCGTCGAAAGACTGGTATTCAGCACAGTTGCAGCCTCAGCCAATGCTGGCGCCGCTGGTGCTGTCACCGTAACCACCGCTAACTGCCTTAGCGCTGTAGCGGCAGTTGCTCAACAGCTTTATGAGAACAATGTCAAAGATAACAATCTATGGCTTCTGTTACCGCCTTGGATGAAAGTTAAACTGGAATTGGCTGGTATCAAGTTTCAAATTAACAATGGCGTAAATGGCACTGGTGGCATGTTCTGGACTCAGGATCTGGGGTTTGATGCCTATGTTACCAACACCGTCTATAACACCGGAAACCAGGCGGCCCCTGTATCTACTATTTTGGGTGGATCTTATCAGGCTATCGGTTATGCGGATAAACAGTTGAAAACCAGAAACATTGAACTCAGTGGAAGTCGGGCGATACAGGTTGATGGTGGCTTAATCTTTGGTTTTAAATGTATAAAGCCAAAAGAACTAGCCGCCTCCATTATGACCTATGGCGCAGAGACTGTTATATAGTATATATGGTTGCATATCCTTTTGATTAGTGATATAATAAAAATATCATAAATCAGGAGGGATGTATTGTGAGAAAAGACTTAGCTGGGCAAAAGTTTGGGAGACTTACTGTTGTAAAATACGTAGGCAGACCGCCAAAGGGTAAGGGAAGCGTATATTATTGCGTTTGTGAGTGCGGCAATAGCGCAAATGTGTTGGGGAGTTCTTTGAAAACCGGAAACACAAAAAGTTGTGGCTGTATCAAACGCGAACAGTTGGTTCTTAGGAATTTTAAACACGGCAAAGTTAAGTCGCCCATATATGGTATATGGTCGGTGATGAAAGACCGATGCAATAATCCTAAAAATAAAAGCTATAAAAACTATGGTGGTCGTGGTATTAAAGTATGTGAAGAATGGCAGGATTTTGATAATTTCCACAATGATATGATTTCTGCTTACTTAAAAGGGCTTACCGTAGAAAGAGTAGATAATAATGGAGATTATTGCAAGGGAAACTGCATATGGGCAGACATGTTCGCTCAAGCCAACAACAAAAGAAGAAACAAGGTAATCACTTATAAAGGGGTTACTGACACGCTGACACACCTGTCTAAGGCATTCGGCTTTGATTATGTAGTTGTTCAAGGTAGGCTTTATGACGGCTGGGACGTTGATCGTGCAATAGAAACCCCTAAGACTAACTACAAAACATATTCGTACAATGGTGAAACAATGCCTTTAATAGACCTTTGTAGGAAATATAACCAAGAATATTCAAGGGTTCAAAAAAGATTGGAACATGGGTGGGACATAGAGAAGGCTTTATTAACACCCAAAACACACAAATGAAAGGATGATAAATAATGGCTGATAAAGCAATAGTAAACTCTAAAGTCACAACCTTAAATGCGATTCAACCTTTGACTCAGACTGCCGCTGATCTTGCAGGCGCTCAGAAGTTTGTCTATACCCCGACTGGGAAAGATGGCAAACTCTGTTTTGTTATCGCTAACGCCGTCGCTTTTGCAGTTACTACTTCTATCGCCGCAGGGTCAAGAGTGTTTGGATCTGCTGCCAAAGCCGATACCGGTCGGGCAACTGCCGGAACGGATATTTTGCAGATTGAAACAGGTAAATATATGCAGGCAAACGGCACAATTGAACTGACCGTAACCCCATACTCCGGTAAAGGGTTGACCGCAGACCATGCCCTGACCGTGGGTGTTATCGAACTACAGTAGTCTATTGGGGGGATTCGTCCCCCCTTTATTTATGAGGTGAAAGCATGAAGTTTAAGGCAGAACCGAAATTTTACGTTAAAATATCGAACAAATATATTCAGCGAGCGACCGGGAAAAAGGGCTTTTACTTCGATGCGAACGGCGAATATGAGACGGAGAATGCAGTCTTGATCAAGGCACTGTCCCCCATGTTCGCAGTAGTCGAAGAAGAAGTTGAAGAAGTAAAACCGATTCTAAGTTGTAAAAAATGTGATTTTACTTGCGATAATCGCGGTTTTTTGATGGCCCATTATCGCGAATTTCATCCTAAACAGAAGGAGGGAAAAGAATGAGTCAAGCAGTCATAAATTACTTAGGTAGATTTGTTAATCCGGAAGGCACTAAACTTGAAGTGGAAATCACAGATGCCACTATTAATATTGCTGGAAGTAATATGGAATTACGAGGCACAGCCGCAACTAAACCATTAGCTACTGCCGTAACTATTGGGGCTACATATTGGAGTGTAGATATAGATCCGCATGGCGATGCGATAGAAGTGTCTACCGGTGCGGGATGGGTGGTGATATAAATGGAAATACTGGCATTGGGAGCAAAAAAAGTAAGTTTAGCAGATGATGATAATAATGAGAGCGTAAAATTTAAAATAAACAAAGAAAACAACGAATTATTGATGAGTTGGAACAGACCAGCAAAACCAATTACTTTAGCCAGTGATGCTTTTCATGGTGAAACATACACCGACTTATTTGTGACTCGAAACCTAAAAACAAATAGCCATTTTAATACTGATTTAACTGGTTATACGTTAGTTTCTGGCACACCAACTGCGTCTTCAGATGACTATAATACTCCTGGTAGAAGCATGAAATGTTTTGGCGCTACTTCTCAATATGTTACGGCTTCTGTTAGTTGTACAGTGGGAGCTACGCTTTATGTTGCAGTTAAAGCAAAAGTTATTCGCTATATATCTGGTGGAGGATTAGGGTTTTACGGCAATCAAGGTGATTATGATTCGCCTATGCGACTGACAGAGGTAACAAGTGATTTCGTGACTATGTCCCATATATTTGTCGCGGATGGTACAACCTTTACTGTTAGTTTAGGTTCTATGGAAAGTGCAAATTTGGATGGTTATGTTGATGATTATATAGTTATAGATATTAGTGATTTGTTGAAATATAACCAAACCTCTAAAGATTTAGATGCTCTTTATGATAATTACCTAAACATTTTAAAAGGTAATGCAACAACGGTACAAGAAACAAAGAAATATAAATTAGTTTCTAAAGAAAATTGGACTTGTTCTGCCCCTGAAGCTGAAGCAGAATTTATAAGAAAAATGAGAGAGAAAGCCTTGGCAATTGGTATGACTAATTCGGTAATTTGGGGGAGTTATGGGTTTACTGCTTCTACAGCTTACGATCTTATTAAAATGGCCGTACACGCTTCGGGATATAATGACATTGTAAAAACATGGAACAAAAAGACATATACAATTAGAACGAAGGGCATTGATCTGCGCGAAATAGCCTTAACTACCACAGTAACAAGTACAGATTTGGAGAGTTATTATCATATATTTGGAGGCAAAACAGGTACAGGATCGGGTACACAACAAACACTCGCAGTATTAGTAAACGCACCTAACGGGAATATGTTAGTTGGCGCAGTTGCCGAGAACGCAACAGATCGGTTTATAGCAATGAAGCAATTAATGGATATCGGTACAAATTGTTTAACAGATTCAGCTTTTGTTCCACCTGGCGCATTGCCTCTTACGGCAACAAACTTTGCGGTTGCCCTAATGCCTCATGGGAATCCGTTGTCTTATGAAGGTTATGCTATTCCTCTACTGTATGCTGGAAATGAAAACACAGCAAAAGCTTGCGCTTCAACGGCTAAAATTGTTTGCGCGATGGTAATGCTGGACTATGTAAAAGACCTTAATGAAGTGTTTGAAATTAAAGCGTCTGATATATTATTAGGAAGCATAGTAAAAGATGGAGATATAATTAGTTTTAAAGATGCCCTCCACGCCATGTTGTTGCCATCTGCGAATGAAGTTGCTAAGGCTATTTCCAGAGTGGTTGGTTACAAAATATTAAATTCTCATTAAACTCTCTGGGATAGCGATAGCGAAATAAGCAACAATTCACACAGCCACTCCTTCAGGGGTGGCTTTTCCATTGCCGAAAGGAGGCGAACGAATGCAATTATCAGAGATAAAGGCAAGGGGCTGGTGGGCAATCGAGGACGACCCCATAACCCCGAACGAGATAACAGATGCCGAGATGGGCACGCTCGTTAATCAGGCCGTGGCGAACCTTGCAGATGTGTTAAACATAAATGCGAGCGCAATAATCACGCTTACCGGTAATCTCGGCGCATTACCTACCGATCTTTTGCAAGTTGTAAGAATAGATGATGCAAATGGCAATCCTATTTCACAAATCGATGACATTAATGACAAAGATAAGTATTCTCAGTTCTGGTTTTTAAACAGCATTGACGCTATGGTTATCCAAACTACTTCCGCCTCCGCTTCTGTGACTATGTATTATAAGGCATATCCGGCAGTAATGACAGTGGCAGCGGAATCGCCTATGGACATTCCGAGCGAGTTTCACCATTATATTGCAGACATTTGGGTCAAGGCTCACTATGCGCTGAAAAAGAACTTTCTGGACGAGTACAATGGCCTGATGCTCCTGTGGGACGACATTCGCCAACAGATAGCGAGGGCCTGCAACAACCGCAGGTCAGCGGCTATGATTCATACCATAGTTGATGTGTATGGGGGGTTGGGTTAATGAGGGCAGTAAACTTCGCTAGCAACCGCAGGCGCAGACCCCAACCGATAGTCTGGAATAACTTTCAAGGCGTGAATGAGGTAGACGACAATGTCAACCTGCCAGATCAACAAGTGCCCTATGCTCAGAACGTAGACTTCGGGCGTATCGTAGGCTCGGCGGCTAAGAGGTATGGCATGGAGAGCATAATCAGTGACATTAGAGATCTTAACGAACCTCATTATACAGGGGGACTTACGGCTACATTATCCCCTGCTAGTGCAGTAGGACAAACATGGAGTACGGGGGTCGGGGTTACAAATTTATCAAGGTTGATGCTTAGGCAAACGGTGTTAAACATTTCCCCTGAGGGGGTTACTGTTTCGGTATATGCCGATGCAACTAAGGCTGTATTAATAGGCTCAACCGCCAATTTATCAATATATGTGGCAAGCAACTTCTGGGAGGTAATATTTAATCCTTCTCTGACATTAATTGCCTCTACATCTTATTATTTAGAAATTACAAGCGCAACCGAAACTTATATATTAAACACAAGTTCTAGTAGTTCGCACGCTGGGCAATTGTATATAAACGGCGTAGCTGATGCCACCCGAGATTTATATCAAATAACTTATATGGACCTTGGCGCAGGCGGTTGCAAGGGGCAACACACCTTCCAAAGTACCGCAGGCGATATTCCCTTGATCGCAGTAGGGACAGATGTTTATAAGCTGAGCGGGGCGAGCACGAGCAGGACAACCGATACCGAGGCTGAATTCAACGCAGGGACAAAGACGGATGTTGTGGTTTTGGGAGATGCGCCAGCGGCACCAGCTACCGCTATTACTTTGGGTTCTTCCGGAGGGACAGGTTTAACAGGTGATTACTATGGCAAGGTGAGTTTTGTAGATGTAACAGGCGCAGAGAGTCCTTTGAGTGCTGCATCAAATAAATATACCGCAAGTAACACCCATTTATACTGGTATAACATACCGATTGGCCCAGCCGGCACAACGCAACGAAAACTATACCGCACTAAAGCAGGGGGAAAAACTTATTATCTCGATAAAATAATAGATAACAACACAGACACGGGATCCGGTGATGCTTTAACCGATTTCTATTTAACAGTGGAGTGGGAGGCAAAACGGGTTATTTTAGGCGCAGGGACAACCAAAGGGGCGGCGGTAATTACTCAGACCAGTACCAGTAATTTATTATCCATAGGAACATCCGTAGGGCAGACGATTACAATCCCGACGGGTATAAAGAAAATATACTCAATTGCACCCTATATTATCGAATTAGGGGCAGGAGAAAGTGTAATGCTCACTTTGTATTCAGGGGTAGACAAAGCTACTACAATAGGCAGTGCGTCTCTTACGGGGGCAATAGCAGATGGATATATGGAGTTTGTTCTTAATACAGTAGTGACGCCGGGCGCAATTTATTATTACGAAATAGTAGGGGGTCCGGCAAGTTCCGTAAAGTGTTATTTGAACAATCCGAGCGTTTATTCCGGGGGACAGATGTACATTAGCGGTTCCGCGCAAACAGAAGATATGGCCTTCTATGTCTACGGTTGCAAATACGTCCTAACAGGCGCCTACGAATCAGAATTAATCGACCTGACAACCGCCCCGACAGTATCAGCCCTTACATTCACTGAAACACTCAATGGTCAGACGGTGGCATGGTTCTCCCGATGCAGTTCTGATAATTCCGTATGGGGCGATTGGCAAGCGGTCATATCATCGGGTGATGGTATTCCGCTAGGGCGATATGTCCAGATTAAATATGTAATGGGTTCCGTGGACGGTACGTTAACACCTTCTATAAAAGACTATACCCTAACCTATAGCGTGGGCTACGGCACAGCAACCAGTATTAAAAGCGGTTTGTCTGGTGGCTCTGTACACTTCGTAGATTGGGATGATAGGGTTTGGTTCTGTGATGGGGGCAAGCCGCAGGTTTGGGATGGGACGGAGGAAAGGGACGTTGGGAATATGCCAGCTACCGCCCCGACCATAGCGGTAAGCGGTTCAGGCAGTTTTACCGGCGTGTATATGGCGAAAGTTACCTATATTAAAGATGGCTTCGAGGGCAACACCTGCGCCTTGTATGGCACAGTTACCGCTGCGTCAAATGGACAGATTGATTGGTCAGCGATACCGACAAAGGAAGGATATAAACGCATACTGTATAGGACGAAAGCCAATTCTGATGCCTACTATTATGTGACCACGATAAGTGACGATACGACCACTACTTACGCAGATACGGTTGCTGATGCTTCTCTCGGTGGTACATTATATCCAGCGTTTGACGGGGACAATAACGCACCTCCGAATAGTACGATTATTCACGTTCATAAAAACTATATGTTCTATGTCGAGGCCGCAATGCCAAACAGGGTTTATGTTAGTAAGGTCAATCTACCTGACCATATCCCAAGCGCAGACTATTTCCAATTCCCCGGTGCGGTATTAGGTATCAAAACTCACGGAGATTACCTTGTTGTGAGCGGAAAAAACTTCTTGGAGTACACGGCAGGGAGTATCTTTGACGCTGACCCCTCTGTGGGAGATTGGGATTTTAAAACCATAGACCGTATCGGGTGTATCGCACATGAGGCGATGGTTGAGGCGTATGACGCTTCGGCAAACCAAATGCTGATTATGCCAACCGAGCAGGGGTTGAAATACCTCTCTCCTAACCTACTAGGCAGTAATCTGCAAAGCACTCCGCTCAGCCGGAATGTACAGCATTATTTCGATGAAGCGATAAACCGGGAGACCATGAGCGCAATCTTCCATAAACAGGCTTATTATATCGCCTTTAACTGGGCAGATCCGGTTGCAACACCGGGAACGACCAACAACGTAGTATTTAAGTTAGACCTTCGCAATCGAGAATGGTCGGGGCCGTGGTTCATAAATGTGTCCGGCTTTTTCATAATCGGCAGTAGTCTCTATATGGCTTCCAGCACTACCGGCAGGGTTTACAAGCACTCCGGAACCTCAGACGATGGAGTGGCTATCGATATGATTATCGACAGCAGTTACAAGGGCAGTTGGGAGAAACGCAATTTCGCCAAGCTAATCGCCATGGTCAAGCGCGGATCTGTGACCACCGGCACAACGATTCTAACGAGGGTTGATAATTTAGAGAGAACAATCGCCCTCGGATCATGCGCTGGTTGGGCAGGCTCCGGCGGTAGCGCAAGAGATGTGCAGGACGAGGTTACCAGCCCACAAAAGGCAATCAGTGGTGGCAGGGGTTTCAACATGGGGTGGCGTTTCGAAGATGATAGCGTTAACGATGTGGTGCTGTACGGGATCACCGTATTGGCTGAACTGCCGACATAAGGAGGTTGATTAAATGGCAACGACAATAGCGGACTACAAAAAAGCTTATGCGGCGGCGCAGGCTAAAAACGATACCGTAGGCATGAGCTCCGCTCACGCAGGGG
>Ga0209484_10000201_pt1 | contig 13853 bp, 14 predicted proteins | sample NGEPer16B_FD_185493 | JGI IMG/M metagenome (GOLD analysis project Ga0209484, IMG submission 185493) | Arctic peat soil microbial communities from the Barrow Environmental Observatory site, Barrow, Alaska, USA - NGEE Permafrost159B-16B... | ecosystem: Environmental > Terrestrial > Soil >... | reverse complement strand
CAATTATTTTGGTGACTCATAATATGTCGCAGGCGGCCCGTATTTCGGACAATGCCATGTTTATGTACCTTGGTGAATTGGTTGAATATGATAAGACAAAAAAAATGTTCACAAATCCGAAAGATTCGCGGACGGAAGGGTATCTTACCGGTAAATTCGGTTGAAATATCCGCAATGCATTTAAATTGATCATCTTAACCTTTAAAACGATATCAAATGAATATAAAAAAAGAGACTGCCATACAGAATGTAATCCGCCATTTTGAGGATTATGCCAACCTGATTTTGAGCCAACTAACAATTCTCGAAAAAATCATAAGTTCAGGATCACTCACAATATCGGATGATGTATTGAAGGAGTTGAATATCAACGAAGACAAGTCAGACAATTTTGAGATTAAGCTGAGTGAGAAAATTATAAATACAATTGTTCTTCAAAAACCGGTTGCCTCTGATCTGCGAAAATTGATGGCCTGCTACCAGATTGTGATTAACCTTGAAAGGATCGGTGATTTGGTGATGGATATTGTTAAATTTATACCGCGAATCAGAGAGAACGAAACCTACAACCGCATGTCGGATGTTATCTATAACATGTTGCTTGTAAGTGTAAATATGGTTCAAAAAGCAATCTTGTCTTTTATAAATAATGATAAAGGATTTGCAATATGGGCCATTCAAAATGACGAAATTGTTGATGAAATGAACCACAAGCTGATTCGGAAAGCAATTACAAAAAGTAAATTACCGGAAGAAACGCAGCAATTGATGTTCAGCTTTATTAACATTAACAGCATCATTTCCAGTATCGAAAGGATCGCCGATCATGCAACCAATGTTGCAGAGGCTTCGATCTATGCCATGGAAGGAAAAGATATTCGCCATCAAAGTCACGAAAATGAAGAAGAGTAGTTATGACCGATAATTTCCGTATACTTGTAGTCGAGGATGAAGAGGATCTCAATGAGATCCTGCAATTCAACCTCGAAAGTGAAGGTTATCTTGTCGAAACCTCATTTTCAGCTGAAGAAGCCTTAAAGAGAGACCTTACACGCTATGATTTACTGATTCTTGATGTGATGATGGGTAAGATATCGGGGTTTAGTCTGGCACAAAGAATCAGAAAGGATATGCGACTCGAAGTGCCTATCATTTTCCTCACCGCCAGGGACACCGAAAACGACTTACTGACAGGATTTAACCTTGGCGCCGACGATTATATTACGAAACCATTTTCTGTCAGAGCATTGCAAGCTCGCATAAAAGCTGTTTTAAAAAGAAATAAAACAACATCTGTCGAGGAAATCGCTACTTCGCTGATTGTAGGTGGAATAGTCATTGATTTTGAGTCGAAAAGGCTGATTATCGGCGATAAAAAAATTGAACTGACCCGTAAAGAATACGAAATCATCTGTTTACTGGCAAAATCGCCAGGTAGAATTTTCTCGCGCGAAGAGATTCTTCGCAGAATCTGGGAAAGCGATGTCATCGTCATCGATCGCACAGTAGATGTCAATATGACCCGTTTAAGACGTAAAATGGAAGAATTCGGGAGTTACATTCGCAACAAACCCGGCTTCGGATATTACTTTGAAATTTGAAACTAAATCTCCCCTATTATGCTGTTCGACCGAAAGACCATCCGATGGAAACTGTTCACCTATTATTTCCTTCTTTTCGCTGTTTTTACCTTATCTATAATTCTTTACCAGAACAAGCGCGAACAGCATTTTAAAATTGCCCAGCTCGAAACTTCATTGAACGAATATACCGATCTCACCAATCGGTTTATTGAACACAACTTGCTTTTTAAAGACAAAACGTATTCGAAACTTGATAGCCTCAAATACCTTATACCAGGAGCTAAAGTCCGGATCACAGTTATCGACTTCGAAGGAACGGTATTATATGACAATGTGATGGCCGATTATGCTCATATGGAAAATCATAAAGAGCGGCCGGAATTTCAAAAAGCCCTTTACAGTGATTTTGGTGAAAATATTCGTCATTCGACAACAACTGACAAAGAATATATTTACTATGCAAAATCATATAAGAATTATGTGATTAGGGCGGCCGATATTTACGATATTGATATTAAGGCATTTCTTAAACCCGATTGGGTCTTTATCCCGTTTTTTATCTTTTTGTTTCTCGTTTTCGGGATTCTACTCAGGTATATTGCAAACCATCTTGCTGATTCAATTACCAAACTGAAAGACTTCGCGGTGAAAATCAGGCGAAACGAAGCCATTACTACAGACAACAACATCCAATTTTCGAACGACGAACTAGGATTTATAAGCCAGGAAATAATACAACTGTACCAGAGTCTGCGCAAAACGAAAACCGAACTTGTACTCGAAAAAGAGAAGTTAATCAGCCATCTTTTTGTTTTAAAAGAGGGTGTTGCATTCTTTTCGGCAAACAAAAAAGCGATACTGAACAACAGCCATTTCATTTTTTACATTAATATCATTGCCGAAGAATCCACCATTTCTGTAGAAAAAATCTTTCTTTCCGATGAGTTTAAGGAAGTCAACAACTTTATCGACAAGACAATATCGGGGAATGCCTCTTTCCAGCCACAGGAACCTCCCCGAATGGATTATTCAGTTGAAAAGGATGGGTTTCATTTTAATATTCAATGTATTGTATTCCCGGATAAGAGTTTCGAAATTCTCATATCGGATCAAACACAACTGATGCGGCGAAGTATCATGAAACAGCAAATCACCTCTAATATTTCACACGAATTGAAGACGCCGATCTCGACTGTTAAAGGCTATCTCGAAACTGTTTTAAATAATCCGGAACTCGATCAAAACAAACAGCGCTATTTTATCGAAAAGGCTTATAATCAATCCGAAAGGCTCACACAACTTGTGAATGATATTGCACTCTTAAACAAGATTGAGGAGTATTCCGAACTATATATCCGGGAAAAGGTACAAATCAGGAAGGCTATAAACGAGGCAATTGAAAGCTTTAGCGATCTGATCAGACAAAAGGTAATTCAGGTCGAGTGCTCGATTGAAGATGATGTAATTGTCACTACCAACTTTTCATTGATGTTCTCCGTTTTCAGAAATCTGATGGAGAATGCAGTGAATTATGGAGGTGAAAATATCCTTATTTCAATTTCTAAATACCACGAAGACAACACGTTTTATTACTTCTCATTTTCGGATAACGGCCTTGGTGTAGAGGAAGAGCACCTGTCGCGATTGTTCGAGCGGTTTTACAGGGTTGATGCAGGTCGTTCGCGCAAGGAAGGTGGAACCGGTTTGGGACTCGCCATTGTTAAGAATGCAATTATCAGCTTTAAAGGCGAAATTTCAGCTCGTAAAAGGAAAGGTGGCGGTCTTGAATTCTTATTTTCGTTACCGAAGTGAGGTGAGGGAGGGATGAAGATTTAAGTTACTTTTGCGGATATGGAATTATAAAAAAACATGAAATTGCCATGACTAAAAAGTCACAAACAGAAATGAATATTTCGCATGGCTATTCCATCTGACCTTTAAAAAACAAATTAGTTACAGATGAAAGAGCAAATTGAATCACTCAATCAAAAATATAGTCAGGCAACAGCAGAAGAACTTTTAAGCGGATTTCTGTCTGATTTCAAAGGGAAGATTGCCCTATCAAGCAGTCTTGGCATAGAGGACCAGGCACTTACGCATATGGTTTGTAACATAGACAAAGCCACCAAAATCTTTACCCTTGACACCGGCAGGCTTTTCCCTGAAACTTATGACCTGATTCACAGGACGAATCATAAATATGGAATTAAGATGAGTGTCTACTTCCCGGATGCCGGACAGGTTGAAGAGATGGTGAACACGAAAGGGATCAACCTGTTTTTTGAGAGTGTTGAAAACCGGAAACTTTGTTGTAATCTCCGCAAAATTCAACCGTTAAAGCGTGCCTTTGAAGGACTGGAAGTTTGGATTTGTGGCTTACGCAGCGAGCAGTCTGTCACACGACAAAACATGCAAAAAATTGAATGGGATGAAGCAAATGGAATTATTAAACTGAATCCCTTAATTGAATGGACAGAAGAAGAAACAAAAGCGTTTATCAAGGCAAACGGAATTCCTTATAATCCATTGCACGACAAAGGATACCCAAGTATTGGCTGTCAGCCTTGCACAAGGGCTATTTTCCCTGGCGAAGATATCAGGGCCGGCCGTTGGTGGTGGGAAAACCCCGACACCAAAGAATGTGGATTACACAAAAGATAAAGGTTAAAGTATATAAAGAAGAAAGGTTAAAGTGTTTGAGCACTTTAACCTTTTTACTTTTACCTTATCAAATAGACACTTGGCCAATCCTTAAAACAATCCGTTATAACGCCAAAACCTTATTAATCAAATTTGTGTCCTGGTTCCTCCTCTTCGCAACCTTTGTTGTATTGCTCCATCGCACTGAAACTCATTCCCATCGAAGAAAAACCTCCGTCGTGGAAAAGGTTTTGCATAGTGACCTTTTTCGTAAAATCCGAAAACATCATGATACAATAATCAGCACATTCATCTGCGGAAGCATTCCCCAGCGGTGACATCCGCTCGGAGAAATCGAGCAAATTGCCAAACATCTTTATTCCGTTCCCGGCAGTGGTCGCAGTTGGCGATTGGGAGACGGTATTAATTCTCACTTTACGTTCCATACCATAGATATATCCAAAACTACGAGCGATTGACTCTAGTAGCGATTTGGCATCAGCCATATCATTATATCCATAAAAAGTGCGCTGTGCCGCTACATACGACAATGCGAGCACCGATCCCCATTCATTGATTGCATCCAGTTTACGGGCTACCTGCAAAACTTTGTGAAACGATATTGCAGAAACATCAAGTGTTTTCGAAAGAAAGTCGTAATCCAGATCGCTGTAATGCCTCCCCTTCCGTACATTTGGAGACATACCAATAGAATGAAGTATGAAATCAAGTTTGCCTCCAAGAAACTCCATCGACTTCACAATCAATGCTTCAAGGTCTTCAACATTTGAGGCATCAGCCGGAATCACAATCGTGTTACATTTGTCTGCCAGTGTTTGGGTGTCGCCCATCCTGATCGCAAACGGAACATTTGTCAATGTAAAGGTTGCACCTTCATCAAGTGCTCTTTCTGCAACTTTCCAGGCAATCGAATTTTCATTCAATGCACCGAAAATGATCCCTCTTTTCCCCTTTAATAAATTATAAGCCATCTCGTTACAATTTCTGAAAACATTTGAGTTTTCAATTAATAATTACACTACAAGTTTAGTTATTGTCGAGCCAGCGTTTATTCATTCTGATCATCGCTCAGGATATAACCCTTACTGCGATACAATTGTTTAAAAGTGTTGAAAAATACTACTTTAAAAGTTCCTCCGCGTTTAAAATGGCTGCAGCCGTGATGTTTTCGCCACTAAGCATCTTTGCCAACTCTTCAATCCGTTCCGATTTTGATAAAAGTTTTAGTTGCGTGGTTGTTTCACTCTCCGAATCCTGTTTATAAACCAAAAAATGGTGATCGCCCTTTGCTGCTATCTGTGGAAGATGTGTTATATTAATCACCTGCATATCAGCTGAAATCTCTTTCAAAATAATGCCCATCCGTTCTGCAATATCACCCGAAACACCCGCATCTATCTCGTCGAAGATAATCGTAGGTAACGCTTTTGATTTTGATATCAACGCTTTAATAGCAAGCATAACCCTTGACATTTCACCCCCGGAAGCAACTTTCGAGATTTCGCAAAGCACCCCGTTTTTATTGGCAGTGAAAAGAAAGCTGACAGTATCCATTCCATGGACTCCCGGAGATGGGATCGGCAATATTTCCACTTTAAACTTTGAATTAGGCATTCCCAATTGCAACAGCTGCCTAATCACACGTAATTCGATATCCTTAATGACAGAATGTCGTTTAACAGATAATCGACTTGACAGATCTTTGATCTCAGCATTTTTTAGCTCTTTTAATTGAATCAGGCGGAGAATCTCCTCTTCGTTGGATGAAACCGCCAGGATTTTAGCTTCAAGTGAATTACGCAAGGCGATCAGTTCTTCAACGGATCTTAAATGGTGTTTTTGCTGCAGCGAGTAAATCAGGTCAAGGCGCTCATTGATGGATCCAATTCTATCGGAATCATACTCTACCTTCTCCGCGATTGATCCTGCCTCATCAGCAATATCCTTTATATCAACACAAAGACTTTCCAAACGTTGTAAAAGTCCGTCTGCATCAGGAAGGAAATTTTTTAATTTTGAAATCAATCCAATAGAAGTTTTGAGCTGTATCAATGCCGAAATATTTTCACCATTCAGCAGTTCATTCACATTCAATAATCCAGCTTTAATCTCTTCTGCATGAGTGAGCAATTCGAGCTCCTTTTCGAGCAACTCCTGTTCATTCTCCTTTAATGCAGCCTTGTATAACTGATCAAACTGAAATTGAAAATAATCGAGATCTGCCTTCGCTTTTTCAGCCAGCACTTCAGCATCGGCCAGGTCGCCGATTAGCTTTCGAAAATCCTTGTAACTTTCCTTATAGGTTAGAAGTAACTCCTGATTCCCGGCACAGATATCGACAACCATCAGTTGAAAAGCCTGGTTGTTTAACTCCAGATTTTGATTTTGAGAATGAATGTCAATCAGGTGAATACCGATATCCTGCATCGTTTTAAGCATCACCGGCGAATCATTGACAAAAGCACGTGATTTTCCAGCAGGATTAATTTCCCGTCTGAAAATTGCAAAATTATCAAAGTCAAGATCGTTTGCAAGAAAGAGCTCTTCGAGACCTAAGCCATCGACTCTAAAAACAGCCTCAACAACACATTTGACCGATTTATCTTTAAGGACAGAGGAATCGGCTCTTTGCCCAAGAATCAACGATAAAGCGCCCAGTAAAATTGATTTACCAGCACCAGTCTCTCCTGTTATAATAGAAAAGCCGGGACGGAGGTCTACTTCCAGTTCCCGGATCAAAGCGTAATTCTGAATTTTTAAACGTGTTAACATTCAGTCAAAAATAGGTTTAAAAAATCTTCTGGTCCAAAATTTTCTCATACTTCCCCGCATCCGAAGGGTCGCATTCGGTGAGGATGACCATTACCCTCCCCTTTTCGTCAGTGCTACCTTTCGAAAACACGTTAACAAGCTCATCTGATTTTGCATCAAAAAAGATTCTGTTGACATAGGTATCAGGTTTCGCCCTGTAAACACGCTGCATATTTTTTAAAGCATCGGCAATTTCAGAACGACCGATATCCGGTTTGTCTGCCATCACATCCAATCCCAACCGGTGATAGCGGTAAAGCAACTCACGAAACGGCCCGTATGCCTTATTAGTAAGGTTCTCGATTAACCAGAAACGGTTAAAATTTCCCTCAAAGGCTCTCCAACCCTTTTCGCGTGCATTCTGCGAACGATTAACAATGTCGCGGGCTTTCTGAAAATAGACAGAACCTCCAAGTGGCGAATAGGTATCATAATCGAATCCCAGAAGGACATTGGCATAATAGGCCAGTATATTGGTGAGTGGATTGGAATTTGAAGTTTCATCGAATTCCATAGGCTGAAATTCAACATATCTGAATTGCAAATCATTGTCCTTAATATTTAAAAGCGGCGAATCGTAGGAGGAGTTAAAAATCGGACGGTTTAACTGAACCTGCATGGTCCCTTTAAACTCGTCGGACGAAACCTGTTCGGTAATCTGTATAAAAATGGTACATTCAATTCTTTCGTCCGTGGTGAAAACATTGTCAGACCATTTACGGTTATTCATAAACTCGTAAATATCAGTTCGCATTGATTCGAACACCTGCTTGTAAGTACCCTCAACACGCGAACTCGACACACTTACGTTGCATCTGAACTCCTGCCCTGCTGCCACAATTGAGCAACAGATCAGTGCGATTATAAGAATTGCTTTGGGCATAACGGTTTGCAATATTTCTATAAAAATACAAAATTCACGATACTACTGATATAGAATCTTCAATCTCAATCAATTTATTTACAATATCAACTGCAACTTCCGTTTTTGGTTTCAAATCATAGATGGAAATTGTGCCAATTTTATCGAGAATCTTAATTCTGTTTGTGTCGTGCTGAAATCCGGAACCACTGTCGCGCAATGAATTCAGAACAATAAAATCAAGATTTTTCTTTTGAAGTTTCGCCAGCGCATTTTGCTCTTCATCATTGGTTTCGAGGGCAAATCCAACAAGAACCTGATCCTTTCGTTTGATCTTCCCTAGACTAGCGGCTATATCCGGATTAGGACGAAGTTCAAGAAAATAATTAGAAGATGTTCGTTTAATCTTTTGATCATCAACAACTGCAGGAGCAAAATCTGCAACCGCAGCCACCATGATGGCACCGTTACATTTACTAAAATAATTAAGACATTGGGTATACATCTCTGTCGCTGACACAACATCGATCCGTAGGATATTGTCGTTTTTGAGTTGAAGTGCTACAGGACCGGTAACTAGGATAACCCGGGCACCAAGAGTTGCCAATCTTTCTGCCACAGCAAAACCCATCTTTCCTGACGAGTAATTCCCAATGTAGCGAACGGGATCAATTTTTTCGTGAGTTGGACCTGCTGTTACGAGGTAGGTTTTATTCAGCAGTTTTTTTTTTCAGCAAAAAAGTCTACAATCATATTTACAATCACATCCGGTTCTTCCATTCTTCCTTTTCCCAAAAGACCGCTTGCAAGTTCACCGGTTGCGGGTTCAATAATAATATTCCCGTAGGATTTCAAAAGTTCGATATTCCGCTTGGTCGAAGGATGTAGAAACATATCAAGATCCATCGCCGGGGCAATCATCACAGGACATTTTGCCGATAAATAAGTAGTTACCAGTAAATTATCACAAATTCCATTTGCCATCTTTCCCATTGTCGAAGCGGTTGCAGGCGCTACTAAAAGAAGATCGGCCCATAAACCCAAATCGACGTGACTATTCCAAAGACCATCATTCCGTGTAAAAAATTCGCTTAATACGGGGCGACCTGAAAGCGTCGACAACGTCAAAGGGGAGATAAACTCTTTCGCATAGGGTGTCATTACAACCTGCACATCAGCACCTTGCTTCAATAGCCCCCTTAAAAGATAAGCAGCCTTATAGGCTGCAATACTTCCTGTTACACACAGAATTATTTTTTTTCCCTGAAGTTGCATCCGCTACGAAAGGTTTTAAATGATTATATCCGGGATGATAATTCCTGAATAAAAGCTTATATCAAAAGAAATAACAATAAATCGTTATTTCTTCTCTTTAGCAGGATTGCGGTAGTAAATCTGACCCTCTTTAAACTCCTCGTAAGCAATAAGGGTCGGTTTTGGTAATTTTTCGTAATATCTCGAAATCTCGATCTGTTCGCGATTCTCAAATACTTCCTCCAAATTGTCGCTGAAAGAGGCGAATTCCTGAAGTTTGGTATTTAATTCTTCTTTCAATTCGGCATTGATCTGATTGGCACGTTTTGCAATCACCATCAATGATTCATAGATATTGCCCGTAAATGCTTCCAATTCATTTAAATCCCTTGGTACAGTGGTTATGGCAGCCTTTGTTTTTTTGTAATCCATATCTATTTTTGTGTTTTATTTATATCGTCATCACTAAGGTTCATCAATTTCTTTGTACTTGCAAAGTATCGGTCAGCCTCTTTTCTGTATTTACTTGTCGGAAATTCATCCGTAAAGGTAAAATACTCATCCAAAGCACTATTTAAACGTTCACGTTTCTTTTCATCTATACTGTTTTCGCCCAAAAGGTATTTCGCTTTTAGCAGGTAATACATCAGTTCTTCACGGTATTTTGAATCAGGATATTCTTTTAAACTATTGGTCAAGGAGATAACGGCAGCCCGATAATCGGCAAGATCATAATAGAGACGTCCTGATAAATATGATTTGTAAACCAACTTTTCCCTTAACTCGTCAATGAGTTTATTTGCCTCGGAAACCCTTGCACTACTTGGAAATATATTGATGAATAATTGCAATGCATCAATCGCATCCTGGGTCGTTTTTTGGTCGAGCCGGGGACTTGGGGAGTCTAAATAGTAACAATAACCGATCAGAAACTGAGCCTCCTCATTGTATTCACTGCGCGGAAATTCCTTCAGCATCTGTCTGAAATAGTGACTGGAAAGGACATAGTCCCTTTGTCCGTAGAAACTCTTGGCGAGATAATAATATATTTGGTCAGCGCGGCTTGTGCCACGGTAAATATTGACCAATTCCTGATAAAGCTGAGAGGAGCGACTGTATTCCTTATTCTCATAATACTCTTTGGCTTTTTTCAGTTTATATTCATAGTCAGTACTTTTGACTACCTTCTGATAATCGCCGCAGGAAAGAGCCATTAAAAACAGGCCAGCCCAAAGGATATTTTTCACTTTTAGAATCATTTTGCAAAGATACATTTTTTCGACAATTCGGCACATCATTTTTTCGGGTAATAAACTTAACGATTATATGAATATAAATCATGCGTTTATGACACCATCAATACTATGATTGAAGAACCCGAAAAATGGTTGCTCACGACCAATAATTAACTGAATAAACTCCCAGTTTATGGAAATAATGAGGCATCAAACTGAAGTTTGAACCAATAAAAATAAATAGATGACAAACAGATATTGCTGGAATATCCGATGGAACTTACATGTTATAATACTGAATAACTAGCATTTAAAATAAATGAAAACAATCGAAGTAAGGTCTTTCAGCTTTGGACTATGATATAATTCAGGAAAAATCAATGCATAAACTATTAGTGTCACAATATAAAAAAGTATACTTTTGCGTAGTTTAAAATAAAATCAAAGAAATCGTGGATATTTTTGAAAAATTCAAAACAGATAAAGGCAGCCTTGGTCAATACCAGAAAGAAGCGCATGGTTATTTTTCATTTCCTAAATTAGAAGGTGAAATCGGTTCCAGAATGAAATTCAGGGGCAAAGAGGTACTTAACTGGAGTCTGAATAACTATTGTGGTCTGGCTAATCACCCCGAGGTAAGAAAAGCGGATGCTCTTGCAGCAGCCAAATATGGTCTTGCCTACCCAATGGGAGCACGAATGATGACAGGACAAACCAGCATGCACGAAGAATTGGAACGTCAACTGGCCAGCTTTGTCAGTAAACCAGATTCATTTTTGCTTAATTTCGGTTACCAGGGTATGGTTTCCATTATCGATGCAATTTGTGGCCGGAACGATGTGATCGTATATGATGCCGAAGCTCATGCATGTATTCTTGACGGCGTCAGGTTACATATGGGAAAACGCTTTGTTTTCCAACACAACGACATGGACAGCCTTCGGAAACAACTGGAGCACGCTACTACTTTAGCTCAAAAAACAGGCGGAGGTATTCTTGTAATTTCAGAAGGCGTATTCGGCATGGCTGGTGATCTTGGAAAAATAGATGAGATTGTTGCACTTAAAAGTGATTTTAATTTCAGGTTACTTGTTGATGATGCCCACGGTTTCGGAACTATGGGTGCCACAGGTGCAGGAACAGGAGAACACTTTGGAGTACAGGATGGTATTGATATGTATTTTGGAACATTTGCCAAAGCAATGGCAGGTATTGGCGCTTTCATCGCAAGCAGCGAAGAAGTATGTGATTACCTCCGTTACAATATGCGTTCACAGATTTTTGCAAAATCACTTCCGATGGCGATGGTATTGGGATTACTTAAACGTCTTGAGCTGATCCGTACCGAACCTGAATTAAGAGAAAAACTCTGGACGATTGTCCGTGCTCTTCAGTCGGGCTTGAAAGCAGAGAATTTCGATTTAGGCGTAACCAATTCACCCGTCACACCTGTTTATCTTTCGGGAAGCGTACCAGAAGGAACTAACGTGATCATGGATCTTCGTGAGAACTACAATATTTTCTGTTCGGGGGTTATATATCCGGTTATTCCTAAAGGTCAGTTATTGCTACGTCTTATTCCAACCTCAATTCATACAATCGAAGATGTTGAATATACAATTAAAGCATTTTCTGAAGTTCGGAAGAATCTCGAGGCTGGAAAATATGCCGGCACAAAAATTACACAAGTTTCACAATAAAATATTCAATTAAAGAAAAAATGCCTCTCGTTTCGGGAGGCATTTTTTTTGACCATAAAGAAAGCAGTAACCTGATCCTTATTTCTTTTCTGAGAGATATCTTTCAGCATCAATAGCAGCCTTGCAGCCCGAACCAGCAGCAGTAACGGCCTGACGATATACATGATCCATCACATCGCCACAGGCAAATACTCCTTCAACATTTGTTTTCGAAGAATCGCCTATCGTCTTTATATATCCAACCTCATTAGTGTCGATAAATTGCTTGAAAATCTCTGAATTAGGTACATGCCCAATAGCGAGAAAAAATCCATCGACATTGATTTTTACTTCCTTCTCACCTGCTTCACCTTTATTCTTGATAAGCGTAACCCCTTCAACAACCCCTGCTCCAAATAATCCTTTGGTTTGGTGTTTCCACAAAATCTCAATATTCGGAGTTTTAAGGGTCCTATCCTGCATCACCCTCGAAGCTCTTAAAACATCGCGACGAACAATAAGGTAAACTTTTTTGCAAAGACCAGCGAGGTAAATAGCTTCCTCGCAGGCCGTATCGCCCCCACCTACTACGGCAACATCTTTCCCTTTATAAAAAAAACCATCGCAGGTTGCACAGGCAGAAACACCCGAACCCGCGTATTTCTGCTCATCTTCAAGTCCCAGATATTGCGCAGTAGCACCGGTGGCAATAATAACCGTATCTGCTTCAATAACCTTTTCACTGTCAATTGTAATTTTACGAACTGATCCGGAAAAATCTGCAGCTGTTGCGAGCCCCCACCGAACGTCAGTTCCAAATCTTACTGCCTGAGCCTTTAAATCTTCCATCATAACAGGTCCGGTAACTCCCTGAGGATATCCGGGAAAATTTTCAACTTCTGTCGTGGTGGTTAACTGTCCTCCAGGCTGCAATCCTTCATACAACACGGGATTCAAATTAGCGCGTGCAGCATAAATAGCAGCTGTAAATCCGGCAGGTCCAGAACCAATAATCAAACATTTTACATGTTCTGATTTTCCATCAGGCTTAACACTTTTAGGCTGACTTTCAGCAATATTCATAGGCTTAAATAATTCCATTTGTTCTGATATTTATATTTTCTCAAAGTTAAATTAAATTTCAATAACCGCAATAATTGCTAGTGTAAATTAAATTCGTTTTCAGTTGTGTAACATTAGAACATGATGAAAACCCTTTTGTTTAAGAAAACGCTATGAAACATCCATGATTCTTCGCTACGCAAACACAAATGAAACAAAATGGATGTTCCATCAGGCAATTAAAAACATATTATCCACGGATGAAACGAGCATAGTTAGACAAACATAAAATAGGATGTTTAAATTTTTTATGCGAGTTCCACACCGGTGATGATGTCAAAAAAGTGATGCTGCTAATACGAATTGAATATTAATATCTTACAAAAATTTGAACGTGTGAAATAACCATTAGCCTAAACTTTGCTCAAACTGAAAATGATTATTGGGATTTAACTTCGCTGATCTTCGATTCCATGCAACAACTAAAAATCATATTATAAACGCATGAAGTTTAATGCAACCCTCCTTATTTTGGATAAATTGATTCGAAATATTTGCAAAAAGGAAAAAGCAGATTACTTTTGCTACCGTGTTAAAAGAAACGCGCATAATTCGGGGTGTAGCTCAGCTTGGTTTAGAGTACTCGTCTGGGGGGCGAGGGGTCGCAAGTTCAAATCCTGTCACCCCGACTTATTAATTATCAGAG
>Ga0209484_10000194_pt1 | contig 14083 bp, 14 predicted proteins | sample NGEPer16B_FD_185493 | JGI IMG/M metagenome (GOLD analysis project Ga0209484, IMG submission 185493) | Arctic peat soil microbial communities from the Barrow Environmental Observatory site, Barrow, Alaska, USA - NGEE Permafrost159B-16B... | ecosystem: Environmental > Terrestrial > Soil >... | reverse complement strand
GTCCTCATGAGCTTCCAGCAACGCCTCGATGTCGGTGGCCGAACCCAGATAGCGCTCGGAGACCATCTTGGGTTTGCCGTCCACCCGCGCCATCTGGCGCAGATACCAGTACGGCCTCCCGTTGACCACCTTCTTGTACAAACTTGCCATACTTTAGGTCATACACTATTTGAGCCTTCTGTGGCAGCCGACACGCCGAGAAACCCCAGGTCAGGTCGGGTGCGACGCCCGACTCACCCGATCAAGAACGAAATAGCCCGGAAGGTCCCACTAGTCCTTGAGCCCCGGAAAGTCGGACTCCCAGAACTCAAGCTTGCTCGCCCTGTCCAAGGCACTGTCGCCGGCCCCGGCCCCGTGGACCTCTTCCTCGCGACCGCGCAGTTCAACACGGCGAATCTTGCCCGAGATGGTCTTGGGCAGGTCGGCGAACTCGATACGACGAACCCGCTTGTACGCCGCCAGGTTCTTACGCGCATAGGCCAAGATCGACTCGGCGGTCTCCGCCGTCGGTGAGTTGCCCGGCGCCAGAACGACATACGCTTTCGGCACGGCCAGGCGGGTCGCGTCCGGCGAGGGCACCACGGCCGCCTCGGCGACCGCCGGGTGCTCGATCAGCACCGACTCGAGCTCGAACGGGCTGATCCGGTAGTCCGAGGCCTTGAACACGTCATCGGCCCGTCCCACGTACGTGATGTAGCCGCGCTCATCGCGCGAGGCCACGTCGCCGGTGTGATACGCACCCTCTCGCATCGACTCTGCTGTCCGCTCGGGGTCGCCGTGGTAGCCGGCCATCAGACCCACCGGGCGCCCACCGGCGCCGGACAGGCGCAGGCACAGCTCACCTTCGGCGCCGTCCCCGAGCCGCTCCTGCCCAGTTGCCGGGTCGAGCAGGATCACGTCGTACCCCGGCAGAATCCGTCCCATCGAGCCGGGCACGACCTCCTGGCCGGGGCTGTTGCCGACCTGGGCAGTCGTCTCGGTCTGGCCGAACCCATCCCGGATCACGATCCCGAGCCCATCCTGGACCTGCTGGATGACCTCAGGGTTCAGCGGTTCTCCGGCGCCCACCATCTCGCGAACGCTCAGTTGCCGGCGCCATGGTGCCAGGTCCTGCTGGATCAACATCCGATAGACGGTCGGCGGGGCACAGAAGGTGGTCACCGACTCCTGCGCCATCGTCGCAAGCAGCGCCGCCGCGTCGAAGCGATGTTGGTTCACGACCAGGATGGTGGCTTCGGCATTCCACGGAGCAAAGAACGACGACCATGCGTGCTTGGCCCATCCGGGCGAGGAGATGTTGAGGTGGATGTCACCGGGCTGCAGGCCGATCCAGTACATCGTGGACAGGTGCCCCACCGGGTAGGACAGATGCGTGTGCTTGACGAGCTTGGGCTGGGCGGTCGTGCCGGACGTGAAGTACAGCAGCAGGGCGTCCTCGCCGCCGGCCTTCTGCGAAGGCACGAACCCGGTTCCGGCAGGGTATGTGGCGCCAGAGTGTGACGCGCCATAGGTCGTCCAGCCTTGGACCGGGTCTCCGACGGCGATGCGCGTGTAGCTGCCGGGCACGTCGTCGAACTTGCCTGCGTCGGCCGACGCGGCCACGACATGTCCCACACCGCCGCGGGTGATCCGGTCGTCCAGGTCGGCGGACGTCAGCAATGTCGTGGCCGGGATCACCACCACGCCGAGCTTGATGCAGGCCAGCAGGGTCTCCCACAGCTCCACCTGATTGCCGAGCATCAGCAGGAGGCGGTCCCCCTTGGCTGCGCCGATGGAGGACAACCACGACGCCACCTGCGAGGAGCGGGCCGACATCTCGGCGTACGTCACCGAACGGCTGGTCCCGTCGCCCTCGACGATCCGCAGGGCAGCCCGCGGGCCGGTCGAGGCATCGGCAGCCACCTGGTCGAACCAGTCCAGAGCCCAGTTGAAATCCGCAGTCCGTGGCGGGTCGTAGCCGGCCAGCGCCCGGTCGTAGTCGGTCCGTGCCGACAGCAGGAGGTCTCGGGCACTACGGAACTGCGCGTATGCATCAGCCATGGCATGACCATAGTCACAGATCTCCTATTACGCCGTTCGACATCTTGGGGGACCGGACCCGCCTGGATCTGACATTCTGAACCCATGACCGACACGGACGTCCGCCCTGATGCCTATCCGGTGTGGTGGGAAGCCGACGTCGTGCTCCGGGACGGAGGGGTGGCTCATGTGCGTCCGATCGTGCCGAGCGACGCCGACCGCATCCGACGCTTCCACGCAGGACAGTCCGCCGAATCCATCTACCTTCGCTTCTTTGCCCCCCTGAAGATGTTGAGTGACAAGGATGTGGCCCGGTTCACCCAGGTCGACTATGACTTGCGGGTGGCTCTGGTGGCAACGGTGCGTGAGGAGATCATCGGGATCGCGCGCTTCGACAAGCTTGACGAGCGCACCGCCGAGGTCGCGTTCCACATCTCCGACGCCCATCAGGGCAGGGGAGTGGGGTCCGTGTTGCTCGAGCACCTGGCGGCGATCGGACAGGAGCGCGGGGTGACCAAGTTCGTGGCTGATGTACTGCCCCAGAACCACAAGATGATCCAGGTCTTCACCGAGGCTGGGTATGAGGTCAACTACCACTTCGATGACGGTGTCATCGCGGTGGCCTTCACGATCGAGCCGACCGAGCAGTCCCAGGCAGTCCGACTTTCGCGTGAGCACCGCGCCGAGGCTCTGAGCGTGCGTTCTTTCCTGTTCCCGGACTCGATCGCCGTGATCGGGGCCAGCCGGCGGGTCGACTCGATCGGGCATCAGCTGTTGACCAATATCCGTGCCGGCGGATTCAGAGGTCGGGTCCACGCTGTCAACATCGAGGCCCGGCACGTTCAGGGACTGCAGGCCCACTCACGAGTCAGCGAGATCCCCGACCACGTTGACCTCGCGGTCGTTGCCGTCCCCGCGGAGTCGGTACAGCTCGTGGTCCAGGACTGTGCCACGGCGGGTGTCAAGACCCTGCTAGTGGTCTCGGCAGGTTTCGCCGAGTCCGGACCGGCCGGTGAGAAGCGTCAAGAAGAGCTGTTGCGCACGGCACGCAGCAGTGGCATGCGGGTCATCGGTCCCAACTCCTTCGGGGTGATCAACTCCCATCCCGACGTCCGGCTGAACGCCACCCTGGCCCCCGAGCTGCCACCTGCCGGAACCCTGGGGCTGGTGGCTCAGAGCGGAGCGCTGGGTATTGCAGTGCTCGCCCTGGCTGCCCGACGCAACCTTGGCATCTCAGTCTTCGCCTCGGCCGGAAACCGGGTCGACGTCTCCGGCAACGACTTCATGCAGTACTGGATCGATGATGATGACACTCACGCGGTGGGCCTGTACCTGGAGTCGGTGGGAAACCCTCGCAAGTTCTCCAGGATCGCGCGACAGCTCGCACTGCGCAAACCGGTGATCGTGGTGAAGTCCGCGATCAGCTCCTATGGCGTGCCGCCCGGTCACCGGGTCCGCCCCAGCAGTGTGCCGCCGGCGGCCTTCGACGCGATGTTGCGCCAGGCCGGAGTCATCCGCGTCGAGAACGTGCACCAGCTCTTCGACGTGGCCCAGCTCGTGGTTCACCAGCCGCTGCCACCTGGCCACCGGGTGGCCGTCGTCGGCAATTCGGACGCTCTGGGAGCGCTCACCGCGCAGGCCTGCGTCAGCTGGGGGCTGGAGGTCACGCACGGTCCGGTCTCTTTGCCAGCCGAGGCCAGCGCCGCGGAGTTCTCGACCGTTCTTGACGCGGCCTTCGGTGACGAGCGCGTGGACAGTGTCCTGACCTGCTTCATCCCTCCCTTGGTCACCAGCGGCGAGGATGTCGCCCATGCGGTCGTCGAGTCCGCCGGCAAGTCGCAGAAGCCTTGTGCGGCAACATTTCTCGGCATGGTGGGGGTCACCGAGGCGCTGTCCGGGGGCAAACGCACAGACCGCGACGATGATGGCGCTGATCGGACAGAGCGCACCCCGGTACGGGCGGTACCGGCCTACGCGATGCCTGAGGATGCCGTTCGCGCGCTGGCGGCAGCCACCCGGTACGGGCAATGGCGGGCTCGCGACCGTGGGGAGGTGGTCGAACCCTCTGGGCTGGACGTCGCAGCAGCCGAGAGACTCGTCGAGAACGTGCTGGCCCAAACCCCTGCGGGTCGGACACTGACCCCGACCGAGTCCGAGACGTTGCTGGCGGCATACGGCGTGAGGCTCTGGCCGACAGTCCCGGTGTCGAGCGCCGATGAGGCGGTCGCCGCGGCCGAACAGCTCGGCTACCCCGTGGTGGTCAAGTCGATCTCGCCCGTCGTGCGGCACCAACCGGGGCAGGCCGCCATGCATGTGGACCTTCAGACCGAGGCATCCGTGCGGGATTCCTTCGAGTCGCTCTCGGCGCGGCTGTCGCCGCTGGGCGCGGACACGTTCGTGATGCAGCGCATGGGCACCCCGGGGGTTGCCTGCGTCGTCCGCACATCCGAGGACCCAGTGTTCGGCCCGGTGGTCGCCTTCAGCATCGCCGGGCCGCCGACTGACCTGCTCGACGACATCGGGTACCGCATTCCGCCGCTGACCGACGTCGACGTCACGGACCTGATCTCCTCGGTCAAGGCCTCGCCTCTACTGGATGGGTACCGCGGGGCCGCGGTGGCCGATCGCGCAGCGCTGGCCGACCTCATCGCGCGCGTCTCCGTTCTGGCGGACCGACAGCCCGACGTGGCATCACTGGAGATCAACCCCGTGCTGGCCCATCCCGGCGGGGTTGATGTGCTCGGGGTCGAGATCGTGGTGATCCCCTCGACGAAGCGCACGGACGCTGAGCGGCGGGCCCTGACGTAGCGTCGAGGCGCCGCCAGGGCGCGGCGCGGACACGAGGAACGGGCCGCACAGTGCGCGCCAGGGGCAGACATGGGCGAAGATGGGTCTCATGGGTGACATTGCCGATCAGATCACAACTTCACGACGTCCGCTGCCGAGCTCACTGACCAGGGACATCGAGGCCGCCGGATACTACCCAGCCCTGGTGGCTGACGTGGTCGAGTCGGCGGTCGCCGGTGGCGAGGTCGTCTCACACCTCGTACACCAGGAGACGACGTTCGACCACGACACCGTGCGCCGTCACATCACGGTGCTGGCACTGACGGCAAACCGGCTCGTAGTCGCCCACGCCGATGACCACGCGGCTGAGGAGGAGCACGGTGAACCCAATGATGCGGACCCCCTGTCGATCGCGACCGCGACGGCGACATCCGAGTGCGTGCCTCTGAGCGCGGTTCGGGGCGTCATGCTGACTCACGTGGTGGCTTCTCCGGCGACCTATGAACCCGGCTCTCTGGGACGCGAGCTCACGTTGACTCTCGGCTGGGGTGCGGTCAGCAGGGTCGACATGATCCCTGCGACCTGCGGCGACCCGAACTGCGAAGCCGATCACGGCTATGAGGGCACCGTCACCACAGACGACATCGGGCTGCGGATCAGCGCCGATGCCGACGGGGAGCCCGCACTGGCGCACGCCATGGAGTTCGCGCGGACGCTGTCTGCTGCCATTGGTCGTTGAGGTCGCGGCTGTGTTCGAGCAGAGCATGATGCCCGCCTATGACGCGTCGGGGCTGGCCGGCGTGCTGCCATCCGTAGTGCGGTCTTTGGGGGTGGCCGAGCCCGAGCCAGGCCAGGGCATCGGCCTGGATCTGCTGCCGGCCAGGCGCGCGGTCGTGGTGCTCGTTGACGGGCTGGGCTATGACCTCTTGCGCCAGCGCAGCGGGCACGCACCGTTTCTGCGAGGGTTGTTGCCCGCGGCGTACCGGCTCAGCGCCGGCTTCCCCTCCACCACCGCGACGAGCATGGGCACGTTCGGGACGGGGTTGGCCCCCGGCTCCCACGGACTCGTCGGTTACGAGGTGCTCGTTCCGGGGGAAGACCGCTTGCTCAACGAGCTGTCCTGGGACAACGGCCCCGATCCGCGCCTGTGGCAACCGAGTCAGACCGTGTTCGAACGGACTGTCGCAGACGGCGTGGCCGTCATCCGCATCGGCCCGGGGTTCTTCGACGGCTCTGGGCTCACCAACGCGGCGCTACGCGGCGGAACCTTCACAGCGGCGCGTTCCCTTGATGCCAGGGTGGATTCGGCACTGGCGGCAGTGCGGGAGAGCAAACGTGCCCTCGTCTACCTCTACTGGGGAGAGCTCGACAAAGTGGGCCACGTTCATGGCTGCCAGTCATGGGAGTGGGGGGATGAGCTGGAGCGGATCGACCGGTGCCTCGCCCGTCTCGTGGCGGGCGTGCCTTCGGATACTTCCGTGTATATCACCGCCGACCACGGCATGGTCGATGCTCCGCATGCCCTGCGGATCGACCTTGCCCACGACGCCGAGCTGGCTGCAAACGTCCGACACGTGGGCGGCGAACCCCGATCGCTTCAGCTGTACTGCGAGCCGGGTGCGGTCCAGGACGTGCTCGCCACCTGGCGCGGGCGGGTGGACGCCCGCGCCTTCGTGCTCAGTCGGGACGAGGCAGTGGAACATGGTCTGTTCGGTGCCGTCTCTGAGCGTGTAATGCCCCGGATCGGCGACATCGTCGTGGCGATGCGTGACAACTTCGCCATCGTGGACTCCCGGACCGCAAGGCCAGCACTGTTGGCCTTGTTGGGTCTTCACGGATCACTGACCCCAGCGGAGATGGCGATCCCGCTCCTGCACGTGCCCGCAAGGGACAGCGTCAAGGGATGGTGACTGCGCCCGACTGGCCGGGAAGTCAGATGGCTGGTCGCGCCGTAGAGTTCTGCGTCATGGCTGAACTTGTCTTCTTCTCCGGCACGATGGACTGCGGCAAATCCACCCTGGCACTCCAGATGGACCACAACCACGCCGCGCGGGGTCGGTCAGGGCTGATATTCACCAAGCACGACCGGGCTGGCGAGTCGGTGCTGTCATCGCGTCTTGGTCTGGCCACCAGCGCCCTGGAGGTGGTGGACGATCTGGACTTCTGGGACGTCATCGTCAGCCGGGCCACCAGTGGCCAACGGGTGGACTACCTGATCTGCGACGAAGCCCAGTTCTACACGCCGGTACAGGTCGAGCAGCTCGCCCGCATCGTGGACGAGCTGCGGGTGGACGTCTATGCCTTCGGCATCACCGCCGACTTCAGGACAGCGTTGTTCCCCGGATCCCAGCGGATGATCGAGCTGGCCGACCGGGTCCAGGCGTTGCAGGTTGAGGCACTGTGCTGGTGTGGCTGTCGGGCTACCCACAACGCCCGTGTCGTGGATGGCGTGATGGTCGTCGAGGGTGAGCAGGTCGCGCTGGGGGACATTACGGCCGGCGAAGCCGCACGGGTGCAGTACGAGGTTCTGTGCCGACGCCACTACATGCGCAGAATGACCTCATATGCCGCGCAGAACGCGAACGCCTCGCCCGAGGTCCTGCCCTTCGATCTTGACTTCTGTCCGATCCAGGCACCAGCGGGCAACGACTAGGCTCACCCAGCTGGTCAGGACGACGAACGGTCGATGCCGCCAGGCCTTGAGCCGAACATGATCTCGTCCCACGCGGGGACGCTGGGACGGCCGGTCTTGCGGGCAGCCTCACCGGCCGTCCGCTTCGGCCGCGCCTTGGACTGGCTTTGGCGCGCGGTCTTCTCCGCCGGCTCAAGGATCTGGTCGTCCTGCGTTGATGACGTCTCATCGGGTGAGGAGTCGCCCACCGTGAAACCGCCTTCGTCCGCCAGGCCCATCAGAGCTGCGGCGGGCTCGGTGGGAGGCGGCATCGACTCAGGGTCGTACTCCAGGTCCTCCAGAGGCAGAGCCCGCTCCGCGACCTGCTCGTCAGTATTGGACACGCTGGTGGCGGCCTTGGCTGACCCATGTGAACCACTGCGGGCGCCAGGTTTGCGGCGGCTGCGCGCGGTGCTGCGCTTGCGCATCGCAGTCATTAGATCAAGGGGGTCTTCCTGGTGCTCGTCGCGGGCAGGCGGTCGCAGGCCTCCCTCGGCCTCCAGGTCATAAACCATGGTGTCCCGCGCGGGCGCAGGGCGCAGCTTCGGCGCCGGGATCGGCCCCTTGGCCTCCTGCACCTCCTCGCTGAGCCAGCGAGCCTCGTCATCGATAGCTGAAACGGTCCGGTCGGCAAGGTCGAAGCTCCACGACGCTTGACGCTGACGCCCACCGGCGGCGAAGGTCAGCACGACGGTCCAGGGGCCGCCTTCGGTCCGCCAGGAGTCCCAGCTGGCGTCGCTCACCTCGACGTCACGCCCCTTGAGCCGTTCGGTCACCCGTGCCGACAGCGTGGGCGCGCTGGTGCTGCTGGACAGACCAGTGCGGGAGCGCAGACGGGCCCGCTGCGCAAGGCCGGCCACGTGTTCGCGCTCGGCGAGAATCGGGCCCTCGTAGCGATGTACCTTCTCGACGGTCCAGCCAGCGCGCCGAGCAACCTCATCGGCCGAGGAGCCGGCGCGGATCAGGGCCTGGACATCGCGTGGGCGCAGCCCTCCGTCGACCTCAATCTGAAGCTGGCCCAAGCGTGGGCGATCGCGCCGGATCGCAGCCCGCAGCGCGTCGTCGACGGGCATCTGGAAGCGTTCGCCGCCGGGACCGCTGAGCAGCAGATGCTCACCGTCTTCATGCACGCCGATCAGTTGCAGGTCTTGCATCGCCTTCTCCTGAGTCGCCCATTACCAACAGACTCTGCCATCTTCTCGGCCCGAGCGTCCGCAGGCCACGCCGCAAGGGTAGTTTTGGCGAAGTCCAGGCTGCAGTCAATGTTGCCCCCGCAGTCCCAAACGAACCGGAGAAATGCCTGTGACCTCACCCCAGGCCAGGTCCGACGTCAGCCCGCTCAAGCCGTATGACGGCATCCTAGTGCTGTCGTTCGGCGGACCCGAGAAGGCCGAAGACGTGATGCCTTTCCTGCGCATCGTGACCGCGGGACGAGGTATCTCGGACGAACGCCTCAGTGCCGTGGCTGAGCACTACTACTTCCTCGGCGGCAAGAGCCCGATCAACGACCAGAACCGCCTGCTGCTGGCCGCCCTGCGCTCGGAGTTGGACCGACGAGAGCTTACGACGCCGGTCCTGTGGGGTAACCGCAACTTCGACCCCTTCCTGGTCGACACCCTGGCTCAGGCCCACGAGGCTGGCATGCGCCGGCTGGTCACCATTGTGACCAGCGCGTACACCTCGTATTCCTCGTGTCGTCAGTACCGCGAGGACCTTGCTGGCGCTGTGGCGGCCCTGGCCGAACAGGGACGGCAGATCGAGGTCGACAAGGTGCGCCCCTACTTCAACCACCCCGGTTTCTCGCGCGTCAACGCACGGCACGTGACCGAAGCGGTGCGCGGTCTGGGCCAGCGTCCCGATGACGAGGTCCGTCTAGTCTTCGTCACCCACTCGATCCCGGAGGCCATGGACGACACCTCGGGTCCCGGCGACGGCGAGGGCAACGCGTACCGCCGCGAGCATCTGGCACTGGCGGCAGCGGTCACCGACGAGGTCAACGCGACGCTGGGTCGAGAGCTGGACCACGAGCTGGTCTACTGCTCCCGCTCGGGCCCACCGAGCCAGCCGTGGCTCGAGCCGGATGTCAACGACGCGCTCCGGTCCCTGGCCTCCGCCGGGGTCAGGGCCGTGGTCGTGGCGCCGATCGGGTTTGTCTCGGACCACATGGAGGTCAGGTTCGACCTGGACACCGAAGCCGCGCAGACCGCTGCCGCTCAGGGTTTGGAAATGGTCCGGGTGCCCACCGTCGGTACCGACCCCGAGTTCGTGTCAGGGCTGGTCGACCTCGTCCTGGAGCGAGCCGCACTGGCCCGCGGTTCAGCCTCCGTTCTCTGTCCCTCATGGCCCAGCCACGAGGTGTCTCCGCCGGTATGCCGTCCCGGCTGTTGCCCCAACCTGAAAACCGCCAAGCCAGCGCTGTGCGGGTCCGACTGATGTGTCCTGACGTGAGCTTCTCCGGTCCGCCAATCCCTGGGCACTTGTCCGGGCCATCGTGGCAGCCGCTGCTTCGCGAGCTCGAGGACCTGGCGGTCTCCGCTGCGCGCTCGGCCGGCCGTTTCATCGTGCAAGAACGCCCGCGCGGTCTTGGTGTCCTGGACACCAAGAGCAGCATCAACGACATCGTCACCGAGATGGACCAGCAGTCCGAGGCGCTCCTGCGTGGGCACCTGTTGGACGCCCGGCCGGACGACGCGATCCTCGGTGAGGAGGATGGCGCCTCTGAGGGAACCTCAGGCATCACCTGGGTGATCGACCCGATCGACGGCACCGTGAACTACCTCTACGAGATCCCGGCCTACTGCGTCTCGGTGGCCGCCGTCATCGGGGACGCAGGCACGCCTGGACAGTGGCAACCCGTGGCCGGCGCAATCTGCAACCCGCTCAGCACCGAGATCTTCCACGCCCGGATGGGCGGCGGTGCGTATCTCCTGCGGGGAGCTGACGACACGGCGATCGCGGTCAATCCCGTTGACGTGCTCCTGCAGTCGCTGGTGGCAACTGGATTCGGATACCGGCCCGAGGTGCGCGCCCGCCAGGGCGAGGTGCTCGCCGCGATCCTGCCCGAGATCCGGGACATCCGGCGGGCCGGTAGCGCGGCGCTGGATCTGTGCGCGGTCGCCTGTGGCACGGTCGACGCATACTACGAGTCGGGCCTGAATCCGTGGGATCTCGCGGCTGGTTGGCTCATCGCCACAGAGGCCGGGGCATTGGTGAGCGGCTTGAACAACCTGGCACCGGGGGAGGCAGCGGTTGTCGCCGCCGGGCCCGGCATACACGCGTCGTTGTTGTCCCGACTCGAGGCTTTGGCGCCCCTGCGGTGAGCGACGGGAGCACCGCAACGGCCGGTGCCCGCCGTTCTGTCAGCTTGCGTACAGCCAACCCTCGTACTCTCCACGCCGGTGCTTGTCGGTCATTGTGCATCCGCTCACAGCCTCGCTTCGGCGCACACTGTGTCCGGTTATGTGGCGGTTCGAACTTCCATGGAGGACGTTTTTGTTGATTGACTGGGCTCCCGATAGTGACATCGTCCCTCGGATAGGGCATACTGCGCGGCGCAGCGGGCACAAAAACGACGGGCCCGGCGTTAACCTCGCAGCGATGCACAACATTGACTCCTGCAACCGATTCCTGACACCGATTCACACCCACGAACTGAAGGAGGGGGACACCACATATGGCGACTGACTATGACGCGCCCCGTAAGACCGATGATGACGATGCCGAAGACTCCATCGAGGAGCTGAAGTCTCGTCGTGTCGACAAGAGCGCCTCAAGCGTTGACGTTGACGAGACCGAGCACGCCGACGGCTTTGAGCTTCCCGGAGCTGACCTGTCCGGCGAAGAGCTGTCGGTGCGTGTGGTCCCACGCCAAGCCGATGAGTTCACCTGCTCACGTTGCTTCCTGGTGCATCACCGCAGCCAGCTGGCCAAGCAGGTCAAGGGCCATGCGGTTTGTCGCGAGTGTGCGGCCTGAGCGGAGCGCCCACCGTACGCGGAAGGCGTCTGGACAAAGGACTCTCATGACTGACCCCTCGCAGGTCCGGGTGCTGATCTCACGCCTGGACCCTGAGCTGCCAATGCCCTGCTACGCCCACCCCGGTGATGCCGGCGCGGATCTATATGCCCGGCAGGACGTGGTCCTGCCTTCCGGGCAGCGCGCACTGGTTCCGACCGGCGTCGCCATCGCCCTGCCCGCGGGGTATGCCGCCTTCGTGCACCCGCGCTCCGGCCTGGCTGCCAGACATGGCATCACCGTGGTGAACGCGCCCGGCACGGTGGACGCGGGTTACCGCGGCGAGATCCTGGTCAACCTGCTGAACACCGACACCCAGCAAGCCTTCACCATCGCTCGTGGGGACGGATCGCCCAGCTTGTTGTCCAGCGGGTCAGTGAAGCCCATTTTGTGGAGGTGAGGTCGCTTCCGGGCAGTCAACGGGGGGACAATGGACATGGAGCCAGCGGTGGGTTTGGCACTCAGAACCCCTGCGCGACGACACGCGAAACATCGGCAGCACACACATCGACAGCTGAGACATCGACGACGACTAAGGACTGACGAAGCACGTGGGCATCTTCCGCCGTGGCACCAAAGACACCATCGCCGAGCTGAGCCCGGCCATGCCCGCGACAGGCGGTGAGGGCAATGAGGGTGAGGATGCCGGCGCCGCAGACAGCGCCGGCACCAAGGCGCCTCTCCGGGGCGAGCGTCGTGGCGGGCCGTTCGACCGTTCAGAGGTCGGGAGTCTGGAAGGGCGCCTGGATCTGGGGGCACTGTGGCTGACCGGCGTCCCAGGTATGGAGCTGCGTCTGGAGGTCGAGGAGGAGTCGCAGAACGTGGTCGGGGTCACCGCGGTGCTCGGGGAGTCGGCAGTCCAGATTCAGGCGTTCGCGGCGCCTCGAAGCGAAGGTATCTGGGACGAGATCAGGACCGAGATAGCCGCGAGCATCACCAGTCAGGGTGGAACGGCGGACAAGGTGTCCGGTCCACTGGGCGCCGAGTTGCGGGCCCAGATGCCGGGTCAGGGCCCTGATGGGCGCACCGTGTTCTCACCGGTACGCTTCGTCGGCGTCGATGGCCCGCGCTGGTTCCTGCGCGCCGTCCTCAGCGGGCAGGCAGCCATCGATGAGAGCGCCGCCTCGACTTTGCTCGACGTGGTCAGAGCGACGGTCGTAGTGCGTGGCGACGAGGCCATGGCGCCGCGCGAGCTACTGGCGCTGAGGCTGCCCGACCAGCCGGACACGGCCGAACAGGACGGCGCAGACGAGGATGCTGGCGAGGTCGCCCCCTCGATCGACGACTTCAAGCCGTTTGAGCGCGGTCCAGAGATCACCGAGATCCACTAGTCAAAGGGAACCAGCCAGATGGGAACGAGTCATGACAACTGAGCACATGGAGGGGACTGGCCCGGCGGGCCTGCTCTCCCGTGTGACAGCGCGCCTGGCTCGAACCGAGTCCGAGGCTGAGGCCCATGATCTGCAGAAGGACACTGGCCGACTGGGCGGGACCCGGATCATCGACCTGGTGGACCGCTGCGAGGCCAGCGTCTGTGGCGCCGTCCGAAGCGTGACCCTTCGACCGCGCGTCAAGGTACCGGCACTGGTGGTCGAGATCTACGACGGCAGCAAGACTCTGAATATCATCTGGCTCGGACGTCGCCGGATCCGTGGTGTCGTGCCGGGGACCTATCTGAGCGTGCACGGACGCGTGACCTATCAGCACGGCATACCCACGATCTTCAACCCCGCCTATGAGATAAGGCCTGACCGTGGCCACTAGCGACGACATCGCGACCCCTGCTACCGCCATCGCGCACACCGTCGAATCCCTGATCCGGGAACGGCTTTCGTCCGCGTTGGGAGGCGCCCGGGGCTCGTTGGAGACGGCGCTGCCAACGGTCGCATTCGTCGTGGCCTGGGCATGGCGACACGACGTGGTGGCCGCGGTGGGCGCTTCGGTGGCCATCGTGCTGGCCCTGCTGGCAGTCCGTCTGGTGATGCGTCAGACGCCCCGCTACGTCCTGATGGCGCTCTTCGCCACCGCCGCCGCCGCCTTCTTCGCGCTACGCAGCGGAAAGGCAGAGGCGGCGTTCCTGCCCGGCATCCTGACCAGCGCGGGTTGGGGAGTCGCTTCGCTGATATCGGTCCTGGTGCGCTGGCCGATCGTTGGCTTCATGGTCGCCGCCGGTGACCCGCACATGGTCGAGGACCCCACCGGATGGCGACGAGACCGCGGTCTGGTCGCGGTCTGCCAGCGCCTGACCATGGTTCTGGTCCTGCTGTATGCGGTACGGGTCGTGGTGATGTTCCCGATGTATCTGGCGGGCCAGGTGGAGTTGCTCGGAGTGGCCAAGATCGCACTCGGATGGCCGGCGTACCTGTGCGCCCTGGCGATCATGGGAATGATCCTGGTGCGCGGCAAGACCGCGCTCGTCCCATCCGAACCGGCCCGGGCCCCATCCGGACCGCGCGCCGGACCTCGGTAGCCGCCTGCGCTGCCTCGTCATTCCTTCTCGCGGGGCAACCGCTCGCCAGGGCTGAGCATGGACTCCAGGGCATCCTCCACCTGCGGCGTGGCAAGGAACAACAGCTCGTCGTGAGCCTCAAGGG
>Ga0209484_10000187_pt1 | contig 14375 bp, 11 predicted proteins | sample NGEPer16B_FD_185493 | JGI IMG/M metagenome (GOLD analysis project Ga0209484, IMG submission 185493) | Arctic peat soil microbial communities from the Barrow Environmental Observatory site, Barrow, Alaska, USA - NGEE Permafrost159B-16B... | ecosystem: Environmental > Terrestrial > Soil >... | reverse complement strand
GTTCGTCACCGCTCGAGCGAACGCTGATCGTCGTCCGCCGCCGCGCCGCCGGACGACGATCAGCGTTCGCTCGAGCGGTGACGAACGCCTCGTCGTTCGTTGACCGCGCTGGCCAGCGGGCGCTCGGCTCGGCCGAGCAGCCGGCCGAGCTGCTCCGTTCGGTCAGGCATCGACGACGATGGCGATGACCACCGGCTCCCGCCGGTACGTGCGCTCGATGTAGCGGGCGACCGCCTTCTGGATGACCCCCTCGAGCTCCTCCAAGCCGGTGACGGACCGCCCTGCCGCGCGCTCCAGGGCCTTCTCCACCTCAGCGGTCGCGCCGTCGAACGTGTGGTCGTCATGCACGAACCCGCGGGTGAGGAACTCGGGCGGCTCGGTCAGCCGGTTGGTGGTCGCGTCGACCAGTGCGAGGACCGTCACCACGCCGCCCTCGCGAAGCAGACGTCGCTCGTTGAGGGTGTCCTCGGTGACCTGGCCGACGGTCTGGCCGTCGACGTAGACCATCGCGGCCGGGACCTGACCGCTGACGGTCGCCCGCCCGTCGATCAGGTCGATGGTCATCCCGTCCTTGGCGACGATCACCCCCGCCGGGTCGACGCCGGTGCGGATGGCCAGCTCGGCGTTGGCGTGCAGGTGCTTGGACTCACCGTGCACCGGGAGCACGTTGCGCGGCCGCACGATGTTGTAGCAGTACACGAGCTCCCCGGCACTGGCGTGACCGGACACATGCACCTTCGCGTTGCCCTTGTGCACCACGTTCGCGCCCAGGTCGGTCAGCTTGTTGATGATCCCGTAGATGGCGCTCTCGTTGCCCGGGATCAGCGAGCTGGCCAGGAGCACGACGTCGCCCGCGTGAACGGTGATCTGGTGGTCACCGCTGGCCATCCGGGCCATCGCAGCCATCGGCTCACCCTGGGAGCCGGTGCAGATCAGGGTGACCTTCTCGTCCGGCATCGACTCGAGCTTCTTGAAGTCCACGACCAGCCCACGCGGGATCCGCAGGTAGTCCAGGTCCCGGGCGATGCCCATGTTGCGGACCATCGACCGCCCGACGAAGGCGACCTTGCGGCCATGGGCGTGCGCGGCGTCGAGCACCTGCTGGATGCGGTGCACGTGGCTGGCGAAGCTGGAGACGATGATGCGGCGCTGGGCCGTGGCGAAGACCTGGTCGATGGCAGGGGCGAGGTCGCGTTCGGAGGTCGTGAAGCCCGGGACCTCCGCGTTGGTGGAGTCCACCATGAACAGGTCGACCCCCTCCTGGCCCCACCGGGCGAAGGCCCGCAGGTCCGTGATCCGGTTGTCGAGCGGGAACTGGTCCATCTTGAAGTCCCCGGTGTGCAGCACGAGTGCCGCGCCGGCGCGGATGGCCACGGCGAGTCCGTCCGGGATCGAGTGGTTGACCGCCGCGAACTCCAGGTCGAACGGCCCGGCCTGGTGGCGGTCGCCGGCCTCCATGTGAACCGTCTGTGGGCGGATCCGGTGCTCCTTCAGCTTGGCCGTCAGGAACGCCAGGGTCAGCTCCGAGCCGATCACCGGGATGTCGGCCCGCTCCTTCAGCAGGTAGGGCACCCCGCCGATGTGGTCCTCGTGCCCGTGGGTGAGCACGATGGCGACGACGTCGTCCAGCCGGTCCCGGATCGAGGTGAAGTCCGGCAGGATCACGTCGATCCCCGGCTGGTGGTCCTCAGGGAAGAGGACCCCGCAGTCGACCACGAGCAGCTTGCCCTGGTACTCGAAGACCGTCATGTTGCGGCCGATCTCGCCCAGCCCGCCCAAGGGGGTCACGCGCAGGACGCCGCGCGCGAGGCGGGGCGGGGACTTCAGGTTCTTGGTCTGGGCTGGGTGCACGAGGTCAATCCTCCCTGAGTCCGGGCCGATCGGCCCAGGACAACGAACAAGCGAGGGCGGCCCGGCCCGCCGACACACACTGCGCACATCCTGCGTGCGTCAACGACGGAGACCCCCTGATCCGAAGGTCAGAAGGGCCTCTGACCCGCGCTCACGTTGTAGCGGGGGCAGGACTTGAACCTGCGACCTCTGGGTCATGAGGATCTGGAGAGCGAATCCGAGCATTCCGCCTCCTGACGGATCGGGGTGTCTTGTGCGATCGCTCACGAGTTCTTCGCCGCTGCGACTCGTGCCGCAAGCGGCAGTTGTGCTCGCGCTGGCTGGGGCCGCAACGCTGACCAGCGTCCCGGCGTCAGGGGCGTCGACCGCCGTCGACATCTCCGTCGCGGGGCTGAACCCGCAGGCCGTGCTCATCCAGGGACCACAGGCCGCCACCGAGTACTGAACCGCCCCAAGTTCCATGGAGGCTCCCTATCCCCGGAGGATGAGAGCCATGGCAGCACCGCGGGAGTACCCGGAGGAGCGTCGGGAACGTGCGATCCGGATGGCGGTCGAGGCGCAGCGGTTCGCCGAGCTCGAAGCGTGAGGTGCGCGAGCTGCGGCGGGCCGATGAGATCCTGCGCACGGCGCGTCGTGATGTGGTGGATGCGGTGGCTTGTCCTGGCGGCCGGGGAAGGAGGTTGCGCCCCGGCCGCCTGAACCTTGCAGCGCTCAGAGTGCGACGTCTCCGCACAGATGAACGGACACGCCAAGGCGGTCGAAGAAGGCGGCCTTGGCGGTCAGGGCCTTCTGCGCGGTCTCGACGTCGGGCGCGTACACGACCTGGACGTGGTTGGCCTTGTGGCGTGCCATGAACTGGTCGCGCGTGATCCCGTGGAGCACCACGTGGGCGATGGGCCATTCCGGGTTCGTCGACCGCCAGCGCCGTTCGGTCTCCTCGGCCGGCAGCTCGACGACGGTTGCCTGTCCGATGTCGAGGTGCAACGATCCGCCAGCGATGTAGACCCGTGACCAGACGATCTCCCCGGGCCTGGAGACCCCCTTGATCGTGCTGCCCCCCGCGGGGAAGAAGACGGGGTTCTGACGCCAGCCCACCGCGCCTGCATACCCGCCGATCAGGTGCGAGGCCGGGACCGACCCCGAGATCTCGTAGACCCAGACGAACCGGCCGTCGAACTCCTCGCCCCACCGCACGTCGTGCAGCGTCGTCGCGGGATCGAGACCCATCGCCGTCCATACCCTGTTGGTCACCAGGGCGTCGACGGCAACGCCCTCGTCGACCTCGTTGAAGTTCGGGAGTGCCTGGCCGTCCCACAGCACGCGTGAGCCGTCGCGGCTCGTGACTGTCGGGCGCTGCACGTTGTTCAGCAATCCCTCGGCCAGGTCGGAGGCCGGCGACAGCCCCTTGAGGCCCTGCTGATACTGGATCCCGACGGCGTCGAGACCGAAGTCGTCGCTGATCCGCATCGCAGCGATGTACATCTTGTACTGCCACATGAGCTGCGCCTCGGTCAGCTCGGTGGCCTCGTCCTGGCCCGTCCTGAAGGTCATCCCTGCAGCCTTGAGCCACTCGCCGACCCCGGTGGCGTCCGCGTCGGTGACGGTCTGCATCTCGGCCCACAGGGCGCTCTGCGACAGCCGCTCCTTGTAGATGCCGATCGGGTTGAGCAGCTCGTCATCGATGATCGCGTTGTACATTCCCATGCAGCCCTCGTCGAAGACCCCGATGATCGCCTTCTCCGACAGGAGCTGGTCTGCGAGCGCCTGGCCCAGGAGTGTCTCCTGGTTGTCCGGGAGCGCGGGGAGCGGTCGCACGTGAGAGTCGTCGTGCTCGATGGTCCCTGTCTCGAGCCACGAGCGGATGCCCGCCTGGAACCATGCGTCGGAGCCGTCGACCGTCCAGATGGTCGAGTACGGGATGTTCATCTTGGTCAGCCCGGCGTTCAGACCGAGCAGCCCCACCAGCCCGGGCCAGTCACCGACGAAGTTCGCCACCGTCAGGATCGGGCCACGATGGGTACGCAGCCCCGCCAGGACGTGGTGGCTGTACTGCCAGACCGCCTCGGCCACGATCAGGGGCGCGTCGGCCGGGATGGACTTGAAGACCTCGAGTCCCATGCGCTGGCTGCTGATGAACCCGTGCCGCGTGGTGGGGTCCACCTCGTTCGCTCGCACGACCTTCCAGCCGTTGGCCTCCAGGGCCCGCACGACGACGGCCTCGAGCTCGACCTGGGTGGCCCATCCGGCCACGTTCGCCGACTCACGCAGGTCGCCACTGGCGATCAGGTAGGCAGTCCGAGGTTCGAGCTCGGGTCGGACCAGACGGGCGGGGGTTGCGTAGCCGGTCATGACTTCTCCTTCACGGTCAGGGTCAGGGGCAGGGTCTCTTGGCGTTGTGCCGGCGCCCGGTTGATGTCGCGGGTTGCCGGACAGAGGTCGAGGTAGTGCCCGTACAGCTCGTCACAGCCCGCCTTGGTCGCGGGATCCGGCTCCCACCGCCCCGACGGTCGGTTCCACGCCGCGTGCCGGGGTGACCATCACCTTGCCTGATGTGTCGGCGGCCGCTGCCGCAAACGCGATGGCGACGTCTTGAAGTCCGTACGAGCCCGACACCAGCTCAGCCGCCGGAACGCCACCGGTCACCGCGATCTCGATCGCTGTGACCATGTCACCTTCGGTGTAGGCAGCACACCCCTGGACCCGCAGCTCCCAGTCCTGGATGAACGGCAGGTTGATCGGCGTCGGGCGTGGTGGGACGCCGACGACCAGAAGCGTCCCTGCCCGACGGAGCAAACCGACTGCCTGTGCCAACGAGCGTTCGCTGGCCACGCAGTCGAAGACGACATCGGCCGGACCGCCGAGCAACGAGCGAACACCGAGCTCGAGGTCTTGCGCGGACGCCAGGACCCCGCCCAGAGCACCACAACGCACCGCCCGGTCGATCTTGGACTGTTCCATGTCAGTGACGACCACCGACAAGGCCCCTGAATGGACCGCTGCCACGACGCTCAGGAGCCCGATCGTGCCGACACCGAGCACGACCACCCGCGCGCCGGCCAGGTCACCGGCGATTCGCGCCGCGTGGACGGGTGTTGCCAGGCACTCAACAAGAGCCGCCTCCTGGTCGTCGAGCGTATCGGGGACCAGGTAGAGGCTGCCGGCCGGCGCGACAAAGTACTCCGCCATCGCACCGGCCAGAACCCGGGAGGAATCACATCCGATCCAAGCGAGCGATTCGCAGGTATTCGTGCGGCCGGCCAAGCAGTTTGCACACGCCCCGCACGCGACGTTGGGCTTGAGCAACACCCTCTGCCCCAACGCGAAGCCATACACCTCGGCGCCAAGGGAGACGACAACGCCCGTTGCCTCGTGACCGGGGACGTACGGCGCCGTGAGGAACGGGTGGTGTCCCGCCAACGCATGCGTGTCCGACCCGCAGATCCCCACCACCGTGCTCCTCACGAGCACCTCGCCCGCCCGCGGCTCCGGCACGAATACCTCCTCGAGCCGGACACCGAGCCCAGGCTCGACAAGCGCGCGATACATCTTCGTCGGGCCCGAGGCGCCGGTCGACCGTTCTACTACCATGACTGCTCCTCTACGGCGCTCGCATCGAGCGGTTTGGTGGTGCGTACAAGACTCAGGTCAAGGGCCGAACCCGCCGCTCCAGCTCAGAGTGAACTCGGCGCCTCCATACGACCACCTGCTCGCGCAGCACGCTGCTGCCCGGCTGCCGATCTCGCGGGGCTGGAGGCACCGCGGCGCGCAACGGACCTGTCCGAGATGCTCGTGCAGGCAGCGGGCAACGTCGATGCTCGTGGGTGCGGCCTTCGACCGCTACACCACTCTGACAGACTCCACTGCACGGTGTCCTCGCCGGTGCTGAGGTTGCCAACGCGCAAACCGGGAGGTTCAGCCCTCCAACAACTCGCGCCACGGATCGGTTGCCTTGCTCATGAAACGCCCCTACCTTGGTCGACTTGTCACTTGATCGCGCCCGCCGCCAAGCCGCGCTCGAACTGCTTCTGGAGCGCGATGTAGGCGACGACCGTCGGGATCGCCGTGACCACCGCCGCCGCGAGGATCTTCGGGGTGTCGTCGTTGTACTGGCGGCGGAAGAACTCCGGCAGCAGCGTGACGACGCCCATGTCGTCGCTGATGAGGAACACCTTGGGCAACAGGTACGAGTTCCACGCGTTGATCAGCACGAGGATGAGGATGGCCGTCGCCATCGGCCGTGCCAGCGGCACGAGGATCGACCAGAAGAACCGCCAGGTGTTCGCCCCGTCGAGGCGGGCGGCCTCGAATAGCGTGTCTGGGATGCTGTCCATGTATCCGCGGGTGAGGAGGATGGTGAACGGCACCTGGAGGGCGGCGATCGGCAGGATCACCGACCAGAACGTGCCCATCATCCCGAGCCGCACCGCGGTGGCGTACAGCGGAGCGATGAGGACGACCTCCGGCAGTGTCAGCGCCGCCATCATCATCCAGAAGAAGAGCTCCTTGCGCCGGATCCGCAGCTTCGAGAAGCCGAAGGCGCCGGCCATCGTCGCCAGGTAGACGATGGTGATGGAGCCGCCGGCGACGATCGCCGAGTTGCGGAAGAACGTCAGGAAGCCCGGCACCTCGACCACGGCCAGGTAGTTGCCCCACCCGCGTCCCTCGAGCGAGCGCGACACCATGGTGACGAGCGGGATGAGGAACGGGATCACCGCGATGGTGACGATCACCTGGAGCGTGAGCTGGGACCAGCGGGTCCGCGTCTCAAACATCGTTCGCCACCTTCGCCTTCCGCTTGCGGGCGCCCGTGGGGCTCTTCTCGCGGGAGCGCATCTGGATCGCGATCGACACCCCGACCGCCAGCACGAGCAGGATGATCGACAGGGCCGCCGCGTACCCGAGGTTGCGCGACGAGCCGGCCGTCTCCGCATAGATCATCGTGCCGAGGAACTCCGACGAGTGGGCGGGGCCGCCCTGGGTCAGCAGCCACGGCCCGTCGAAGAGCTTCAGCGCGGTCATGAAGTTGAGGATGCCGAGCGAGAACGTCACCGAGCGGACGCCCGGCAACACGATCGACGCCAGCAAGCGGACGTTGCCCGCGCCGTCGATCCGTGCAGCCTCGATGATCTCGGGGTCGATCTGCCCTATCGCCGCGAAGTACAGGATGAAGCCGAACCCGATCGCGCCCCAGCACCCCGCCATGATGATGACCAGCAGCGACGTGGTGGACTGCCCGATCCAGCCCTGCGTCCACGCGCCGAGGCCGATCGCCCGCAAGATCGTGTTGAAGGTGCCGTTGGTCTGCCAGACCTCGATGTGGGCCGGCGCCATCGTCGCCGGAGCCACGACGACCGGCACGACGATGATGATCTTGTAGATGTTCGCCAGGTAGACCTTCGAGTGCAGCGCCGCCGCGAAGGCGATGCCGCCGACCACCTGGACGGTGAAGATCACGACGAAGTAGACGAGGACGTTCCGGATAGCGGTCCAGAACACCGGGTCCGCGAAGGCCTCCAGGTAGTTGGCCGAGCCGACCGCCGTCATCTCCTGCCGGCCGCCTGGCCAGTCAAAGAAGGACAGGTAGCCCGAGTAGATGATGCTGTAGTAGATCAAGCCTACGGACAAGATGAAGCCGGGGAGGATCCACTTCAGACCACCCGGGACGAGGTGGGCGGCCCCTGGACGGGGCCACCCACCTCGCTTCGCACCCGGGTTGGAATTCAGTGAACCGGCCGACCTCGCGAGGATCGCCATCACGTACGAACTCCAGTCCTGTCGAGCGGACTACTCGACGCCCACCGTGCTCGGGACCGACGACTCCTGCAGCTGGGCGGCGATGTCCTCGATCGACATGTTGATCGTCGGGTCGAAGACCTGCTGGATGGCTAGGACGATAGCGTCCAGCGTGTCTTCGGAGGTCTGCCACTGGCGGGACTGCGTCGTGGCGTTGCTGTCGTCGATCAACTGCTCGATGGCGGGCTGCTGCACCTCCTGGTCCACCAGGGTGATGTTGTCCCAGTTCGGCGCGACGCCACCGAGCGAGGGCAGCAGGTCGAGCGCGTTCGCGACGTTCTGCTGACCGGCCTCCGACATCGTCATCCACTGGATGAAGGTCTTCGCCGGACCGATGTTCGCCGAGTCGGCGTTGATCGCGAGGCCGTAGTCCACCTCACCGAAGTACTCGGAGCCGTTGCCGTTGCCGGCGACGTCCGGGAACTCGGCGGGCAGCTGGACGAAGCACTCGGGGTTGCTGACGCCGGCGCTCTCCATCGCGCTGAGGCAGGACTCGGCACCCGAGTACTGGGTGTACCAGAAGCCCATCTGCACCATCGCGGCCTCGCCCTTCATGAACTCCTCGTTCGCCAGCGGGTACTGCCCGGCGTCGAGGACGTTGTCGGCGATGATCCCGTCGTCCTTCAGCATCTTGAAGATCTCGAGGGTCGCGATGCCCTCCGGGTCATCCCACCGGGCGTCGCCGACAGCCGCCTTGAGGAAGAACGCGGGGTCGACGGAGTTGGCGACCGAGTGGAACATCTCGGTCGGGAACGTGTCCTCGCCGCCGGCGCCCATCGTGAAGCACTTCTTCCCGATGGCCGTGATCTTGTCGCAGGCCGCGACCCACGAGTCGTAGTCGGTCGGCACCTCGGCGCCGGCCTCGTCGAAGATGTCCTGGTTGATCCAGACGAAGCCCGCGGCCATGCCACCGAGCGCCAGCGAGACCACGCGGCCCTCGGAGTCGCTCAGCTGGCGCACGTAGTTCGCGCCGAACTTCGACTCCCAGTCCGCGCCGAGAACCTCCTCGGCGAAGGGCGCGAGGTCGAGCGCGTACGGGCCCCACGTGTCGGGAGAGCCGCCCGCCGGCGAGAGGTCGAAGACGTCCGGGCCCTCACCCGAGTCGAGCGCCGGGGCGAGGGCGTTGCGGAAGTCGACGTTCTCGAAGTTCCGGTAGGTGACCTTGATGTCCGGGTACTCCTTGTTGAACTCGGCGATGTACCGCTCGGCCACCGGCGTGTCGGGCGTCCAGCCCCACCAGCTGACCTCGCCGGACTCGGCGGCGGAGGGGCCGGTGGTGGCCGAGGTCGTCTCGTCCGTGGAGCCGCCGCCGCCGGAACATGCCGCCAGCGCCAGCGAGGCAGCCGCGACCGCCGCGAGCGCCGCTGCCTTGCGGGTTCGCAACGCTCCCATTCCCAGGTGGGTCATGGAGTTCCCTCTCTCAAGTGGGCCCACGTCGTCGTTGGGGCCAGTGTGGGAAAAAGTACCAGTGCATGTAGTCAGACTCCAAGGGGTCTTCGGCTGATCGATACACAAAAGTTACACAGTGCGCAGCCGATGGGCACGAGCGGGCACCCGGCTGCGTAAGGGAACGGTCAACTCCGCCCGCGGCGCACCCCGGTTGGCCGCCGACGCCCTGGCGGCCGTGACTCGGTGCGGGGCGCCTCAACCCCGCCTCTGCGTCACCAAGGTCGTGCACAGCAACGCCGCCACCGGGTCGCCCGACCCGGTGTCCGAGACGCCATGGCTCCAGACGCTCGCCGACCGCAGCAGCTGGCCGCACGCCATGATCGCCACGTGCGACCCTGACGTACACGGTCGACGCCGAGCGAGCCCTGTTCAGCGGTCGCTACGCCGACGCGGCCGCGCGGCAGGGAGCGCTGGCCGGCCCGGCGGTCGCCTTCGTCGGCCACGTCGTCGGAGTGCGCACGATGCGCCACAGCATCCGAGCGGCTGGACGTCCCGCTCATGCGGCCTTCAGGAGGCACCGCGGCGCACGCTCGGCATGCTTAGATTGATCTGTGTCATGGAACATGCAGAACTCAGGGGACTTGAGCGGCACGTTGGCGCTGCTTAGGGACGGAAGTCCGCACACGCGGGCGCAACTCGCCCAGATAACCGGACAGGCCCGGTCGACGGTTGCCGCGCGCGTGGAGCAGCTCCTCGAGTCCGGCCTCGTCAGCCCGGCAGGCGACGCGGTCTCCACGGGCGGTCGACCGCCCGCAACATTCGCCTTCAACCCGGGCGCCCGGATCGTTGCCGCCGTGGATCTCGGCGCCACACACGCGCGAATCGCCATCACCGACCTGGCCTCGACGGTCATCGCCGAGCATCTCGAGACCATCGCGATCGGCGACGGACCGGAGCTGGTGCTGGCCCGGGTTGCCGCGTTGGCGGGCGAGCTGCTCGAGCGGAGTGGACGCACGATGTCCGAGCTGGTCGGGGTCGGCGTCGGCCTCCCGGGTCCGGTCGACTTCAGCGCGGGCAGGCCGATGAATCCGCCGATCATGCCTGGGTGGGATGGCGCAGACGTCGTCGGCCAGCTCAGCCCGCTGCTCGGCGGCGCCCCCGTACTCGTCGACAACGACGTCAATCTGATGGCGCTGGGTGAGCACAAGTCCGACTTCCCCGAAGTCGACCACCTGCTCTTCGTCAAGGTCGCGACGGGGATCGGCGCCGGCGTGATCAGCGACGGCGCCATCCGGCGTGGCGCTCAAGGAGCCGCCGGCGACCTGGGCCACGTCGCCGTACCCGGGGGACAGGACGTGATCTGCCGCTGCGGCAATGTCGGATGCCTGGAGGCACTCGCCAGCGGTCGCGCAATTGCCGCCAAGCTCACGGAGGCCGGCCTGCAGGCCACGTCGGGCGCTGACGTCATCGCCCTGGTCCGCGCTGGCGACGTCCGGGCGTCCAGCGCGGTGCGCGAGGCGGGCCGCGATCTCGGCAGGGTGCTGGCAACCTGCGTGAGCATGCTCAACCCGTCCGTGATCGTGATCGGCGGGCGGATGGCGGAGGCCGGGGAGCACCTGCTGGCGGGAATCCGCGAAGTGGTCTACGGGCGGTCGCTTCCGCTCGCCACGCAGCACCTGAGCATCGTCACCAGTCGCACCAAGGGCCGTGCTGGCATCGTGGGCGCGAGCACCATGGTCATCGACCACGTCTTGTCCAGTGACGGCCTCGAGGCGCTCCTGTAGCCGTGGTTCGCCCAGCGGGCCCAGCGGACGGACCAGATGGATCGGGTCGTGCGCGCGAGGCCTGGAACGGGCCACGGGAGGTCGCTTTCGGACTTCCCTTCTGGCGACTGGCTGATCTGCGCACCCGAACTTGCACTTAACTAGTCGGCCTGTCAGTCTTCTGACGGAGATCGGCAGATGTTGCGCGGGGACGCGCGAATGCGGACACGACGGAGTCATACTCGCGCGCCTTCCGGCCTGGGCCTCGTCGATCCCGAGCGCTCCGACGTCGTGATCCACGATCGACGGAGGGTACGCACGACCGCCCACAGCACTGCCACGCCAAGGAGAAGAGCCGATGCAGAATCCGATCCCACTCACAGGCTTCATTCAGATCGCTGTGGTCGTCAACGACATCGAGCGTGCCCTCGACGCGTGGTGTGAGCTGTTCGACGCTCCCCGACCGGATGTCCGGGTCACCGATGCGACGCCGAACCCGGGCGAGACGTACCGAGGCAGCACGGCCGCCTACGGACTGAAGCTCGCAGTGATCGACTGCAAGGAGCGCGGATTCATCGTCGAGCTGCACGAGCCCGACGAGAATCCCTCCACCTTCAGGGAGTTCCTCGACAAGCACGGCAACGGAGTGCACCACATCGGCTTCCAGGTGGGCGAGGCCCGTGATGCCGTGATCGGTGAGCTTGAGGGTCTGGGCTACGCGATGCGCACGATCGGCATGTACACGGACGGCAGCTGGACGATCGTGGACGGCGAGGACAGCCTCGGTGTGAACCTCAACATCAAGCCGCACATGTAGGGACACGCAGGGACACGTGTGGCAACTCGGCAACGCCGCCGTCGGCCGGCATCCGCCGTCCGGCACGCGACGTCCGAGGGGGCGCTCAGAAGACGCTGTACCCGCCGTCGATCGTGAGCACAGACCCCGTCATGAAGCTCGACGCGCCGCTCGCGAGGAAGACGACGGCAGGACCGAGCTCGTGGGGCTCGCCCGCCCGGCGTTGGGGCGTGTCCTCGATCCAGTACCGCTGGAACTGCGGTTCGTCGATCGGTGACATGTCAGTCCTCATGTACCCGGGCGCGATGGCGTTCACCCGAACGTTCGCCGGTGCCCACTCGGCCGCGAGGCTTCGGGTCAGGTGATGCACGGCAGCCTTGGACGCGTTGTACGCGGGCTGCCATTGCGGGCGGTTGACGATCGACGCGGACATCGAGCCCACGTTCACGATCGAGCCGCCACCCTGCTCGATCATGTGCCGACCGAAGACCTGGCTCGTCACCCAGACCGCGTCGAGGTTGACATCCATGACAGCGCGCCAGTCGGCGTCGGTGACGTCGACCGCCGGCTTGTGGATACACGCCCCAGCGTTGTTGATCAGCACGTCCGCGCGGCCGAAGGCTGCCACGGTCTGGGCGAGCATCCGCTCGACGTCGTCCCGGCGGGTCACATCGCCGAGCACCGTCGTGGCGCCCACGCCGAGCGAGGCGATCTCCGCCTCGACCTCGGCTGCCGCCACCGCGTCGCGCCCGACGACGACGATGTTCGCGCCCGCCTCGGCCAGGGCACGGGCAAAGGCCCGTCCCAGACCGCGGGTCGCACCGGTGACCACGGCGGTCTTGCCGGTGAGGCTGAAGCTATCGAGAACGGACATGCCCGCCCCTTCGGTGTGCTGCCTGATGACCGGCCGGGTGCGGCAACTACGGGCAAGCCCGCATCTCACACCCGGCGCGGCCGCTAGTTGAAGTCGTCCGGGTGGGGGCCCATGCGCAGCCCGCCGTCCAGGCCTGCGATGGCCTGCACCTCCGGGGCGCTGAGCTCGAGCTGCGTGGACGCCAAGTTCTCCACCTGCCGAGATGCCGTGACCGACTTCGGGATCACGACGTTGCCGATCGCCAGGTGCCACGCGAGCGTGACCTGCGCCGGCGTGGCCCCGTGCCTGCCCGCGATGCCAACCACGGTGGGGTGCGAGAACAGGTCCACCCGACCCTGCCCGAGCGGCGACCATGCCTCGGTGAGGATCCCGAGCTCCTGGTGGGCCTCCCTGAGCGTGCGCTGCTGCAGGAAGGGGTGCAGCTCGATCTGGTTGATCACCGGCACGACGCCGGTCTCGTCGATGATCCGTCGCAAGTGGTGCGGCTCGAAGTTCGACACACCGATCGAGGTCACCCTGCCCTCGTCGCGCAGCCGGATCAGCGCGCGCCAGCTGTCGACGTACCTGTCCCGCCCCGGACTCGGCCAATGGATGAGATAGAGGTCCAGCGTGTCGATGCCGAGCTTGGCCATCGAGCTGTCGAAGGCAGCGAGCGTCTCGTCGTAGCCGTGGTCGTCATTCTTGAGCTTGGTCGTGACGTAGAAGTCGTCGCGGTCGAACCGGGCGATCGCCCGCCCGACGGCGCCCTCGTTCTCGTACCCGGCGGCCGAGTCGATGAGGCGGTACCCGGCTCGGCGAGCGGTCACCACCGCCGCCTCGGCCTCGGCCTCGCTCATCTGAAACACGCCAAGGCCCAGCGCAGGGATGCTCGTGCCGTCGTTGCAGAGCATGGCCCTGACGTCCACCGTCACCAGAGTCCCCTCCATCTCCCCGCGGGAGCCTGCGTCCGTGCCCGGCAGCCGGCTCATGACAGTTCGATCGGGTACGCCACGAAGGCGATCCTGCGGCTGTCCGGAGCCCAGCTCGGAACGTTGATCGTCCCCTGCCCACCGAACAGGTACACCAGGTCACGGGCCGTCGCGCCATTGTCGATCAGCCGCAGGATAACGTCCAGATCGGCCGGGTGGCCAAGCGTGCCGCTCGGGAAGCTGATGTAGGCGATGTGGTTCCCGTCCGGGGAGATGTGCGGGAACCAGTTGACCCGCTCGTCCTCGGTGAGCTGCTCGACCCTGGCCCCGACCCGCGACATGCGGAACAGCTGGGCGTGACCCGGGAGGGTCGAGCCCCGCTCGGAGTTGAAGTAGATCCACTCGCCGTCAGGGCTGAACTCCGAGCCGTCGTCCGCGTAGGAGTCGTCCGTCAGCTGCACGTCCTCGCCGCCGGTGGCCGGGATCGTGTAGACGTTGGTGGTCGCCGTCCCGTCGGGGTTCTCCACGAGCCCGATGTACGCCAGCGTCGCGCCATCGGGCGAGATCCCGTGCAGGAAGTAGTGGAACTCGGGCCCGCGGTCGTTCGAGACTCGTGTTGGCCGCCCGGTCGCGATCTCCACCGCGTACAGGTGCCCGTCGTCGGCGGACACGTACACCGTTCGCCCGTCCGGGCTGAGCACGTGGTCGTTGTTGATCGGCGGGATCCCGCCGAGCGGTATCTCCTTCGGCTCGGCGCCGCCGGAGGCCGGGACCCGGAACAGGAGGCCATCGCCGTTGATCACGAGCAACGCGCCGTCGGGCGTCCAGTTCGGTGCCTCGAAGAGGAGCGTCGACGAGGAGTACACGAGCTCGCGCTCACCGGTGGTGACGTCGATCACGTGAAGCTCCGCCCGCTGGCCGGGGCGCAAGGTGCGTGGGGGCATGTCTCTACTCCTGGTTGCTGAAGACGGCGTCGAACGACTGGGTCGGTCGTTCCCAGA
>Ga0209484_10000178_pt1 | contig 14772 bp, 14 predicted proteins | sample NGEPer16B_FD_185493 | JGI IMG/M metagenome (GOLD analysis project Ga0209484, IMG submission 185493) | Arctic peat soil microbial communities from the Barrow Environmental Observatory site, Barrow, Alaska, USA - NGEE Permafrost159B-16B... | ecosystem: Environmental > Terrestrial > Soil >... | reverse complement strand
TCTTGACGTATGCCGACCGACCGGGCGTGGTGGGTACCGTCGGTCGTGTCCTGGGCGAGGCAGGCGCCAATATCGGAGGCATGCAGGTGGCCCGGGTTGCCGAAGGCGGCCACGCTCTGATGGTGCTCACCGTCGACTCACAGATCCCGGCAGCGGTGCTGGCCGAGATCTCCCAGGAGATCGGCGCGACGGTCAGCGTCGCCGACCTCGACGACTGAGCTTCACAGGGCGCACTGAGCCTGAAAGGGCGCCTGGGACGTCCGCTGGCTGTCTCAACGTGCGAGAAGCTCTTTGCCTGTGCTATGGCGCCCACGTAGCCTCACGGGGGTATATGGCCAAGCACTGACGGGGGAAGGACGTGATTCACATGAGCGAAGACGAACTCGCTGCGCGCCGCGCGTTGCAGGAGTCACTGGACCTGCGAGACCAGGGACACACAGACGAGTAAACCTCAGCCGCAGCTGAGCTACGGCGCCGGGACTATCCCGGCGCCGTCTGCTATGCGTGCTGTTCGTCAGGTGAGATGGGGAATCCACAATGCAAGACGGCTCTTAGGCTGGTGAACATGATTGACTCCCAGACAACAGACACCCTGAACCTCGCCGTGATCGGGGGCGATGGCATCGGTCCCGAGGTGGTGGCCGAGGGGCTTAAGGTGCTTGCCGCGGTCACCGCGTCCAGTGGGGTCACCGTGAACACCACCGAATACGACCTGGGGGCCCGTCGCTGGCTTGCCACCGGTGAGACCCTGCCCGACTCCGTACTTGCGGAGATCCGCGGACACGACGCGATCCTGCTCGGAGCTGTGGGGGACCCCGGTGTGCCCAGCGGCGTCCTGGAGCGAGGACTCCTGCTCAAGCTGCGATTCGCCCTGGACCAGTACGTCAACCTGCGCCCGGTGCGGCTCTATCCCGGAGTGCAGAGCCCCCTGGCGCTCGATCGGGTCGCCCCCAATGGCATCGACTTCATCGTCGTGCGTGAAGGTACCGAGGGCCCGTACGTCGGCAACGGTGGCGCGCTGCGGATCGGCACGCCGGCAGAGATCGCCACCGAGGTCAGCATCAACACCCGCTTTGGCGTCGAGCGCGTCGTGCGCGACGCCTTCGCCCGTGCGCAGGCAAGGCCTCGCCAGCATCTGACCCTCGTACACAAGCACAACGTCCTGGTGCACGCGGGCGACCTGTGGCGCCGGACCGTGGACGAGGTGGGTGCCGAGTTCCCAGAGGTGAGCACGGCCTACCAGCACGTGGACGCCGCCACGATCTTCATGGTCACTGACCCGGGCCGCTTTGACGTGATCGTGACGGACAACCTCTTCGGTGACATCCTGACCGACATCGCGGCCGCCATCGCCGGCGGCATCGGCCTGGCTGCCAGTGCCAACATCAACCCGCAGGGAAGCGCCCCCAGCATGTTCGAGCCGGTCCACGGGTCGGCCCCCGACATCGCGGGTCAGGGCAAGGCCGACCCGACCGCTGCGATCCTGTCCGTCGCCATGCTCCTGGAGCACCTGGGCCGGCCCAAGGACGCATTCGCGGTGGAGCAGGCTGTGGCCTCGGACCTGTCCACCCGCGGGGCCGCGACCCGTTCCACCTCACAGGTCGGCGACGCGATCGCAGCCCTGACCAGCTGAGCCGGTCGACCCGACCCCTTTGCTCCCGCGTGGCAGGGAGTCCGGCTAACCTTCGGCTAGCAGACACCCCGCACGCGCCTTGGAGGAACCATGTCATCGGCAGCACTCTCGTTCACGGTGCAGGTGCGTTCTGACCCACTGCCGGACGATCAGCGCGAGGCTGTTCTGGCCGACCCTGGGTTCGGCCGCACATTCACCGATCACATGGTCTTGGCGAGCTGGACCACCGCTGAAGGCTGGCATGATGCCAAGGTCACCGCATACGGGCCGTTGTCGTTGGACCCCTCGGCGGCGGTTCTTCACTATGCCCAGGAGATCTTCGAGGGGATGAAGGCCTACCGGCACGCGGACGGTTCTGTCTGGACGTTCCGGCCGGAGGTCAACGCGGCCCGGTTCGCTCGCAGCGCGCGGCGACTGGCTCTTCCGGAGCTGTCGGAGACGGACTTCATCGAGTCGCTGCGGGCGCTGGTCTCGACCGACCAGAAGTGGGTTCCAGTCGCGGGTGGCGGAGAGGCCAGCCTCTACCTGCGCCCGTTCATGTTCGCCTCCGAGGCGTTCCTGGGAGTGCGGCCGGCGGCTGCCGTGACCTACGTCGTGATCGGCTCGCCCGCGGGTCCCTACTTCGCCGGTGGCCTGAAGCCCGTCTCCATCTGGCTGTCCACCGACTACGCGCGTGCTGCCCCCGGAGGCACCGGCGAGGCCAAGTGCGGCGGCAACTACGCAGCCAGTCTCGCCGCACAGGTTCAGGGCACCGCCAACGGCTGCGACCAGGTCGCGTTCCTGGATGCGCTGGAGCGCAAGTGGGTTGAGGAGCTCGGCGGGATGAACCTCTTCTTCGTGTTCGGCGACGGCACCATCGTGACCCCCGAGCTGACCGGGACGATCCTGCAGGGCGTGACGCGCTCCTCGATCCTTGCGCTGGCCGGCGATCTCGGCCTCACGGTGAAGGAACGTCGTGTCTCCATCGACGAGTGGCGTGATGGCGCGGCCAGTGGCGAGATCACCGAGGTGTTCGCCTGCGGGACCGCAGCGGTCGTCACGCCGGTCGGTCGGTTGGCGTGGCACGGTGGTGAGGTCGTCGTCGGCGATCCAGGGGTCAACGATGGGGTCGGCTCGGTGACCGCCTCGATCCGTCAGCTGCTGCTCGATGTGCAGTACGGCCGTGTGGCGGACACGCGTGGCTGGCTGACCCGCCTCGTGTAGCGAGCTGTCTATGGGTCTGGGAATAGACCATTGACAGGGAGCCCTTGATGGCTTTAGATCGTCTCACCCATGATTCATCGGTAGCCGATGGTCTGCCGATAGACCTTATAAGAGGTGAAGCGTGAGCGTTACCCCACCCGCTCCGGTTGTCGATGAGGACGCGGTCAGGCTGGCTGAGCTCGGCTACAAGCAGGAGCTGCACCGCGGAATGAGCGGGTTCTCCAACTTCGCCGTCTCGTTCTCGATCATCTCTGTACTGGCCGGCTGCATCACGAGCTATGGGATCGCGATGACCTCGGGTGGTCCGATCGCGATCTCGCTCGGCTGGCCGCTGGTCGGGGTCTTCGTCCTGTGCGTCGCGCTGGCGATGGGCGAGATCTGTTCGGTCTACCCGACCGCAGGAGGCCTGTACTTCTGGGCCGGGCGGCTGGCCCGCAAGAACAAGGCGGTCTGGGCCTGGTACGTCGGGTGGTTCAACTTCCTCGGCGAGGTCGCGGTCACCGCGGCGATCGACTTCGGCGCGGCGCTGACCTGGACGGCCTTCGCCAACCTGGCCTGGGGCTGGGCAGTGACCCCCGTGCGTACCTTCATTCTGTTCGCGGTCATCCTGCTGTCCCACGGACTGCTCAACACCTTCGGCGTCAACCTGGTCAAGCTGCTCTCGAACATCAGCGCCTGGTGGCACCTGGTCGGCGTCGCAGTCATCGTCGCGTTCCTCGCGTTCATCCCGGACCACCACCAGTCGCTTTCGTATACGTTCTTCCACTTCGAGAACCACTCCGGCTGGGTCAACCCCATCTATGTGTTCTTCATCGGGCTGTTGATGGCGCAGTACACCTATACGGGCTTCGATGCCTCTGCCCACGTGGCCGAGGAGACGCACAGCGCCGCCACCAACGCCCCCAAGGGCATCGTGAACTCGGTCATCGTGTCGATCCTTGCGGGCTGGGTCCTGCTCGTTGCGGTGACCGCCGCCATCCAGGACTACAGCGCGGAACTGGGCACCGCGACCGGGCTTCCGGCGGCGCAGATCTTCGTTGACGCCGCAGGCCACAAGGCAGGGATCTTCCTCATCTTCATCTGTGGCGTCGCACAGTACTTCTGCGGCATGGCTTCGGTGACGGCGAACTCCCGGATGGCCTATGCGTTCTCTCGCGACGGGGCGTTGCCCGGCTCGCAGATGTGGTCGAAGGTCAACGTTCGCACCGGAACGCCAACCAACTCCATCTGGCTCTGCACTGTCTGCGCGCTCATCCTGGCCAGCCCGGCGCTGAAGAGCACAACGGCATACCTGGCGGTCACCTCGATCGCCGTGATCGGGCTCTACATCGCGTATGTGACGCCGGTTCTGCTGCGGCGGCTCAACCCGGACTTTCGCACGGGCGAGTGGAACCTGGGCCGGTGGAGTGCCGTGATCGGCTGGATCGCCATCGGGTGGGTGGTGTTCATCGTGATCCTCTTCATGCTTCCCCCGGCCAGTCCCATCACGGTGAACAACTTCAACTATGCGCCGATCGCGGTTCTGATCGTGCTGGTGTTCGCCACGGTCACCTGGTTCGTCGGTGGGCGACAGCACTTCATGAAGGAAGTCCCGCCCGGGCACGACACCAAACCCATCGAAGAGATCTTCAACCTTTGACCGCCATGGATTCTCTGGCTTCGGTGAGCAGCCTGCCCGATGCGGTCCTGCGACCGCTGAGGGGCGGCAACGCCTTCGAGTCCACGGTGGAGCAGCTCGCGACCGCAGTGCGTCTGGGCGTGTTCGCCTATGGCGAGCAGCTACCTCCCGAACGGGAGCTCGCCGAGCGTCTTGGCGTCAGCAGGATGACACTGCGCGAAGCCATAGCGGCACTTCGGGATTCGGGTCTGGTTACCACGCGGCCCGGGCGAGGCGGCGGCACCGTCGTGGTCTACCAGGGAGTTGCCCTGGGGAGCGGGACCCGACCGGGAGTGCGTCAAGGTGCGGCCCTGGCCGATGCTCTGGACTTCCGGCGGGTTGTCGAGCCCGGCGCCGCGTACGTCGCGGCCGGGCGGTCGTTGTCGGCCGACCAACGCGCGTGGCTCACGGCATCGGCGTTGGAGGTCAGCAACGCGCCGGACATCGCCACCCATCGGGTTGCGGACGCCCGGCTCCACCTGGCGATCGCGACGCTGTCCGGGTCGCCCATGCTCATCGAGGCGGTGACCCGTGCACAGTCGGCCGTGCAGGAGATGCTGGCGGCGATCCCGGTGCTTCAGCGCAACATCAGCCATTCGAACGTCCAGCACGACGCGATCGTTGCGGCTGTGCTTGCCGGCGACGGTGATCGTGCTCGGGCGCTCATGGAGGAGCACTGCGACGCGACCTCGGCGTTGCTACGAGGCCTCATCGGCTAGCGGAGACGACGATGCAAGGACGACGAGAATCGAAGATAAGGAGAGACGCATGACTGTCCGACCAGCACTGACCATTGACGAACTGCGCTCGGAGATCGAGTCGGGGGCTATCGACACGGTCATCACGGCGTTCACCGACATGCAGGGGCGGCTGCAGGGCAAACGCAACCACGGGCACTACTTCTTGGATCATGTGCTTGGTCATGGTGTCGAGGGCTGCAACTACCTCCTGGCCGTCGATGTAGAGATGAACACCGTTGACGGCTACGCGATCAGCTCCTGGGAGCGCGGCTACGGCGACATGTTGTTCGAGATGGACCTGTCGACGCTGCGTCGGACCCCTGGTCAGCTCTACTCGGCCACGGTGCAGTGCGACCTGGTGTGGCTGGACGGCACCGGTTTGGTTCGCCCGTCGCCCCGCTCCGTGCTGAAGTCCCAGCAGGCGGCTGCGGCGGAGCTTGGCTGTGTGGCTTTTGCCGGGACCGAGCTTGAGTTCATCGTCTTCGAGGACTCCTTCGACAGCGCCTGGGACCGGCGTTACGAGGGGCTCACGGCTGCCAACCGCTACAACGTCGACTACTCGATCCTGGGCGGAAGCAGGGTCGAGCCCCTGCTGCGGGACATCCGCAACGAGATGTATGCCGCGGGGGTGACCGTGGAGAACGCCAAGGGGGAGTGCAACCCGGGCCAGCATGAGATTGCCTTCCTCTTTGACGAGGTCGTGCGCACCTGTGACAACCACAGCATCTACAAGAACGCGGCCAAGGAGATCGCGGCGGTCCATGGTCAGTGCCTGACGTTCATGGCCAAGTTCGATGAGCGCGAGGGCAACTCCTGCCACATCCATCTCTCCCTGCGTGGCCAGGACGGCTCGACGCTCTTCGCCGACGACAACCGCGACGGCGGACACAGCCAGATGTTCGACCACTTCCTGGCCGGTGTTCAGGCCACGATGCGGGAGTTCACGCTGCTCTATGCGCCGAACATCAACTCTTACAAGCGTTATGCCCCTGGTTCTTTTGCCCCGACGGCGATCGCTTGGGGCCATGACAACCGCACGTGTGCTTTGCGGGTGGTTGGCCGCGGTTCCGGACTGCGTGTTGAGAACCGGTTGCCAGGCGGTGACGTCAACCCCTACATGGCCGTCGCTGCGATGCTAGCGGGGGGCTTGCACGGGATCCGCAAGCAGCTCCCGCTCGAGCCTGGTTTCGTGGGCAATGCCTACACCTCGGACAAGGAGCGAGTGCCCGCCACCATGCTCGAGGCGCGGGACCTCTTTGCCGCATCCACCGTCGCGCAGCAGGCTTTTGGCAAGGACGTGGTGGAGCACTACGTGCACGCCGCTGACATCGAACTCGCAGCGTTCGGCGCAGCGGTCACTGACTGGGAGCGAGTACGAGGGTTTGAGCGACTTTGAGCGAGCAGACCAACCCGGCACAGGCCCCCGAGCACGACGTCATCAATCCCGCGAACGAGGCCTTGGTCCAGACGGTGGTACAGGCCGGTCTGGACCAGACCGATGAAGCCATCGCCCGCGCTGACGCGGCAGGTGCCACCTGGCGTGGCGTCGCGCCCGCCGATCGTGGCCGGCTGCTACGTCGCTTCAGCGAGGTCGTTGACTCCCACCAGGAGGAGCTGGCCCAGCTCGAGGTCGCCAACGCCGGGCACACGATCGGCAACGCCCGCTGGGAGGCCGGCAATGTCCGCGATGTCCTCAACTACTACTCGGCCGCACCAGAACGTCTGACCGGCAGGCAGATTCCGGTCGCCGGTGGCCTTGACGTCACCTTCAAGGAGCCGCTCGGGACGGTTGGCATCATCGTGCCGTGGAACTTCCCGATGCCCATCGCCGGTTGGGGTTTCGCGCCGGCACTGGCGGCCGGTAACACAGTGGTCCTCAAGCCTGCCGAGCTCACGCCCCTGACAGCGATCCGGCTCGGCGAGCTCGCGTTGGACGCCGGTCTTCCGGAGGGTGTCTTCACCGTCATTGCAGGGAAGGGCTCGGTGGTCGGTGAGCGGTTCGTGACGCACCCAGCCGTCCGCAAGATCTGCTTCACGGGATCGACATCCGTGGGTCAGCGGATCATGCGAGGGGCGGCCGACCAGGTCAAGCGGATCACCCTCGAGCTTGGCGGCAAGAGCGCCAACGTCATCTTCGACGATGCGGATATCCCTGCGGCGGTGGCTGCCGCTCCGATGTCCTTTTTGGACAACGCGGGTCAGGACTGTTGTGCACGCAGCCGGATTCTGGTGCAGCGTAATGTCTTCGACCGTTTCATGGAGTTGTTCGAGCAGGCCGTCAAGGGCGTCGTGGTAGCCGACCCATCACGGGACAGCACGCAGATGGGGCCACTGATCAGCGCGGCCCAACGAGAGAGCGTGCGCTCGTATGTCGAGAACTCGGCTGAGCAGGTCGATGTCGCGTTCCGTGGGCAGGCACCTGGCGGCGACGGCTTCTGGTACCCGGCAACGGTGGTTCTTGCCGGTAGCACCACGGAGCGGGTCTGGCGTGAGGAGATCTTCGGCCCTGTCGTGGCCGTGCTGCCCTTCGATGACGAGGCCGATGCGATCGCCAAGGCCAACGACACCCAGTACGGCTTGTCCGGGTCCATCTGGACCCGGGACGTGGGGCGGGCGATTCGCGTCTCGCGCGGCATTCATGCAGGCAACCTCTCGGTGAACTCGCATGCCAGCGTGCGGTATTCGACTCCGTTCGGTGGGTTCAAGCAGTCCGGCATCGGTCGTGAGCTCGGGCCTGATGCGCTCGACGCGTTCACGGACGTCAAGAACGTCTTCATCTCCACAAGCTGATCACCACCGGCTGACCAGCTCTGACCCAGTAACCCACAATCGGAAGGCAGCACCACTTATGGCAGACAGGATCCAGGGCAAGGTCGCGGTCGTCACAGGAGGCTGCAGCGGTATCGGGCTGGCCACCGTGCGGCGGTTCGCCGCCGAAGGCGCCACGGTCGTGATCGGCGATGTCGACGACGCGAACGGCCCTCGGATCGCCCAGGAGGTCGGCGGAGCGTTCGTGCGCTGTGACGTCACCAGCCCAGAGCAGGTCGAGGCCTTGTTCCTTGCGGCGAAACACACGTTCGGCAGCGTCGACATCGCGTTCAACAACGCGGGTATCAGCCCTGCCGATGACAACTCGATCCTCACAACCGACCTGGACGCCTGGCGCCGGGTACAAGAGGTCAACCTGACCAGCGTCTATCTCTGCTGTAAAGCGGCACTTCCGTACATGCTCGAACAGGGAAAGGGCTCGATCATCAACACGGCGTCCTTCGTCGCAGTCATGGGCGCCGCGACCTCGCAGATCTCCTACACGGCCAGCAAGGGCGGCGTGCTGTCGATGTCGCGCGAGCTTGGCGTGCAGTTTGCCCGCCAAGGTGTCCGCGTCAATGCGCTGTGCCCCGGCCCGGTCAACACCGCGCTGCTCGCGGAGCTGTTCGCCACGGATCCGGAGCAGGCCGCACGACGCCTCGCCCATATCCCGGCCGGGCGGTTCGCCGAGCCCGAGGAGATGGCCAACGCCGTCCTGTTCCTGGCCAGCGACGAGTCCAGCTTCATCACGGCTTCCCAGTTCATGGTCGATGGCGGGATCACCGGCGCCTACGTCACCCCGCTCTGATACCTGGATCGCAGACGACATGGACAAGGACAGTCCCCGGCCGATCATCGGCATCACCTGCTACGTCGAGCAAGCCGTGCGTGGGGTGTGGGCGAGCATGGCTCACGCATTGCTGCCCTATGAGTACGTGACCAAGATCGAGCGTGCCGGCGGGATCGCCGTGCTGATCCCGCCGCGCGTGGACGCTGATGCTGAGATGGCCCGCGCGGTGCTCTCGCGTCTGGACGGACTGATGCTTGCCGGCGGCGTCGATGTCGAACCCCAGCGGTATGGCGCGCAGCAGCACCCGAGTGTGCAGGAGGCGCGTCCCGACCGCGACGCCCTCGAGCTGGCTCTGGCCGAAGTCACGTGCGAGTGGGACACGCCCGTGCTGGGTGTCTGCCGCGGAATGCAGGTGATGGCCGTGGCGGCGGGTGGGACGCTGGAGCAGCACCTGCCCGACCTGGTCGGCCATGACGAGCACTCACCAGCTCCCGGGGTCTATGGCACCCATGGCGTGCGCACAGTCGAGGGCACGACGGTGAGCGCTCTGCTCGGGCCGGAGGTCGTGATACCGAGCTATCACCACCAGTCCGTGTCCGCTCACCCCGACTACGTGCCGGCTGCCTGGGCACCCGACGGCACGCTGGAGGCGATGGAGCGCCCGCAGTCACGGTTCCGGCTGGCTGTGCAGTGGCACCCGGAGGCGGGCGAGGACGACCGGCTGTTCGAGGCTTTCGTCAAGGCCTGTGCCCGGGCGCCGGTCTGAGCACACCCAGTGAGCACGTCGCCTGGCCAGGTTGTTTGGCCAGGTTGCATCATCGCTTTGAACGACCACCTTGGGTGAAAACCTTGGATGACCACATTGCGAGACTGATAGCCCAATGGCGGACAGGCATGCAAGGCTGGTCCAATGAGTATCATCTGGACGGTAGTGGCTACCGCCACCATCATTATCGACTAGCGCGACGGGGCATCTCCCGCCGCGCAAACCTCCCATACCCTGGGAGGTTTTTTCGTCCCCGGACACATCCCGTTCGGGCGGATCGCGTGGCGTGACATTGCTCTTGGCAAGAAGATGCCAGAGCAGACCATTGCCTGCAAAACTGTCGCCATATATCCCCATTGCCTTTAACAACGTTTGAGACAGGGCTGACGATGACCGACCTGCACGTCTACGACACCACGTTGCGTGATGGTGCACAGCAAGAGGGCCTGAACCTTTCGATCGCAGACAAGCTGGCCATTGCCGCGCTCCTGGACGAGCTCGGGGTCGGCTTCATCGAGGGCGGTTGGCCAGGGGCCAACCCCAAGGACACGGAGTTCTTTGCTCGGGCCCAGCGGGAGCTCTCGTTGCGTAATGCCACCCTGACCGCGTTTGGCGCTACCCGGCGTGCGGGCACCGTGGCCGCAGATGACCCGCAGGTCCGGGCGCTCATCGACTCGGGTGCCTCCGTGGTAACGCTGGTAGCCAAGGCGCACGTGCGTCATGTCGAACTCGCCCTGCGCACCACGGCGCACGAGAACCTCGCGATGGTGCGTGACACGGTGGGCTTGCTGACCGCGGAGGGCCGGCGGGTGTTCCTGGACGCCGAGCACTTCTTCGACGGCTATCGCAGCGACCGTGACTATGCCATCGAGGTGATCCGGACGGCGATGGAGGCCGGGGCCGAGCTGGTGGCTCTCTGCGATACCAACGGCGGCATGCTGCCCCACGAGGTGTCGGACATCGTCGCCGACGTGATGGACGCCACGAAGTCTCCCCTCGGCATTCACTGTCACAACGACACAGGGTGCGCTGTCGCCAACTCGATCGCCGCGATCCGGGCCGGAGCGACCCACTTCCAGGGCACGGTCAACGGTTACGGCGAGCGCACCGGCAACGCGGACCTGCTGAGCGTCATCGCCAACATGCAGCTCAAGGAGGGCCTCCAGCTGCTCCCGCCCAGCCGGTTGGCCGAGGCCACGCGCATCGCACACCAGATCAGCGAGGTGACCAACGTCCCTCCATACAGCCGCCAGCCATACGTCGGAGCGAGTGCCTTCGCACACAAGGCCGGTCTTCACGCGAGTGCGATCAAGGTCGACCCCGATCTCTACCAGCACACCGACCCGCTGGCCGTGGGCAATGACATGCGCATGCTCGTCTCGGGAATGGCCGGCCGGGCCAGCATCGAGCTCAAGGCGCGCGAGCTGGGCTTTGATCTGAGCGGCGAGAACGACCTCTTGTCGCGAATCGTCAAGCGGGTCAAGGATCTTGAGGCCCAGGGCTGGACCTTTGAGGCGGCCGACGCGTCGTTCGACCTGCTGCTGCGTGAGGAGCTGGGAAGCCGGCCCAGCTACTTCCGGGTGGAGTCCTGGAGAGTCATCACGGACCACACGTACGCCAAGGGTGACCCGGTTTCGGAGGCAACAATCAAGCTGTGGGCGGCCGGCCAGCGGGTCGTCGTCACGGCCGAGGGTAACGGCCCGGTGGACTCTTTGGACCGGGCGATTCGCCAGGCGCTGTCGGGCGCCTACCCCGAGCTGGCCAAGATCGAGCTGATCGACTTCCGGGTCCGCCTGTTCGATGCTGCTCACGGCACCGATGCCACCACCCGCGTTCTGATGGAGCACTCCGATGGGGTGACCTCGTGGGACACCGTTGGGGTCGCGCCCAACATCGTGGAGGCCAGCTGGGTCAGTCTGACCGACGGCATCACCTACGGCCTGATGCGCCAGGGTGTCGAGGTCCGCTAAGCCGGCTGTGGATGCCATGGCATACGACACGCGCCACAGGACGCGCGTGAGGCTGTTGACGGGCAGGATGGACTTCGCGAGCAACGAGAACCGCGAAGTGGCCGGGTCTGACGACGGTATAGGGAAACACCGCACGTGTCGGCAATGCTGAGCGTGACAAAGCGATCGCGCTGCTGGGCGAGCACTGGCGCGCAGGGCGGCTCGACCCTGGAGAACATGAGCTGCGGGTGACCCGGGCCAGGGCGGCGGCGACCCGGGCTGACCTCGGCGTCCTCTTCGCCGACCTGCCCCAGGCTGGTCCGGCGCAGGAGCCGACCGGTACCGTGGCCGCCAGCGGCACCCGCGGGTTCCTGGACAGCAAGCGCGACACGATCATTGCGCTGACACCGTTCGCCGCGCTGGCCTTGTTCTTCCTGACGGGCTCTTGGTTGTGGTTCTTGATGATCCCCGTCATGGGGATCCGGCTGTACGGGCCAGACGGAAGGAAGAAACCACCTCATCGGGGGCGTTGATCAGCCGCGATCGGTGACTCCTGGCAGGGACCAGTGCTTGATCCGAGGTTCGCCACCGCGTTCGTTGTCCACCAGGATGTGCGCGAGCCTCTGCGGGTCTGCCAGCTGCCGGTACAGGGCCTGACCCGGAAGGTATCGCCCCAGGTAACGGCGCTCGATCTCTTCGGCGGACCCGAACAGCTCGAGATCGCGGCCATGGGCGCGCCTGAGGGACTCCTTCGGACACACGCGTAGATAGACCGACAGTGTCCACAGGTCGCGCAGCTGTGGTCGCAGGAGTAACACTGCGCCGATGATCAGGACGGCCCTGGTCGGGACGGCTATGGTGATGTTTTCCCTGGGCGCCGCCGCGGTGGTCGTACGTGGTTGTCCTCAGTGCGGACTCTCCGCCGAGGAAGGGCAAGAGGCACGTGTTTCGCAGCGCCGGGTTGTCGAAGCTGTCGAGGTAGTAGCCCTGGGGCGACAGCTCGCCGCGCTGGTGGCGCTGCACGGGTGGCCCGAAGCCCGCAGTGCCCTCACGTGCGTCGTCGCCGTCTTCAGTGTGCCGGCCAGGGTCGTCTTGCCAGCTCCGTCGGGGCCGTCGATACCCACCAGAACGCGTTCGTGAAGCCGGGACAACGCAGTCACGGTGCTGCTGAGCTGTCCGGCGAGATCCACGCTTGGAGTCTGCCGCACGAGGCAAACGTACTGGTGAATCCACGGTGTGGTGTCATGAGCGCCGATGCCGTGGTACGTCGGCCACCCGGCTTCAGAGAACGAGACTGCGATGACCATTGAGCCGGGCGCGGCACAGGCCAACGTGACAATCCCCACCTCTGGCTGCGACTGGGTGTGGACAGCGGCCTTTGGAGGTTCCATGTTTGCCTCCGGTGCCCCCGACCTGTGGTTCGGGCAGCGCTGGCCAGCCTTGGGCCGTCTGGTCTTGGGGAGCGTGATGGTTGCGCAGGGTTTGTGGATTCGGACGTTTGGCGTTGATCTGAGGCCGCAGTCCGCCAATGTTCGCGGCCTTCGCCGGCGGAGCATTCCCTGGCAGGACGTGCAGGCAGTGATCCACCACAGACGGCAGGGTACCTGGGGTGTCCGGCTCATTCTCGAGCGTGGCAAGCCGGTGACGCTGCGCGCACCGACGACGGGGTGGGGCTTTGGCGCTGCCGACTACGAGCGGGACTTCCACCGCATCGGCCAGTGGTGGCTTGCCCACCGTGGTGAGTCCTGGCGCCCCGTGCGCCCTGAGGCGCCCCTGCCGCCCGTTGGGCTCGACCTTGGCCGTGTCACTGCTCCGGGAGAACTGTGACTCTGATAGTCGCGCTGTCATGCGGGTCATCACCGACCGCCCAGGGGCGGCGCTGCTCGAGCCGTACCGTTGCCGAACCCGGGCTGAGCGGGCGGATGACGATGATCTCGTCGCTGCTTGCGCCCGGGGACGCGGGACTGTCCGACCCCCGGGTGTGCGATACCTCCACCGAGCCTCCGGTTGCTTGCGCCGTCCAGACGTAGCCTGCGGTGCCAAGGCTCGGCAGGCGGATCTGGTGTTCCTGGCCAACCCTCAGCGTCAAGGCCGCCGGTACGGCGTCTGCGCCAGGGCTCATGGTCCCTGGAATGCCCCGCCTGTGGCGTCGAGGTCGACCCTGAATGTCGCGGGCGCGTCTGCCATGGAGTCTGGCGTAGCCGACATCTCGCCGACGCGGAAACCCTCCGGCACCGCGGCCACCTGGGTGGTGGCAGCGGCGGCTCCTGGACCGGCAGGCACGAACCCCTGGGTCATTTCGAGATGGTATCCGTAGTTGCCCACGCCGAGCTCGTCATAGTTGGTGGTGTAGAAGTGGTCGGTGCCACCTTGGCTCCAGTATCGGTACACCCCGGCGTTCTTGTGGCCAGCGCCAGGAAAGACGTAGCACGCAATGCCTTCATAGGCGTAGCCGGAGCGGCCCGCACCGAGCTCTGCCCAGTTCGTTGTGTAGAAATGATCGCCGACCGCGCTCTTCCAGTAGCGGTATAGCGGCACGCTTCCCGGTTGCCGGACGGCGAACACGTAGCATTGGGTCTCCTCGAACTTGTAGCCGTACTTACCGGTGCCGAGGTCTGCCCAGTTCGTCGTGTAGAAATGGTCGCTGATGCTCGAGTTCCAGTAGCGATAGAGCGGCACCGTCCCGGCTGAAGGCAAGATCACGGCGTCCGCAGCCCACATCTCGGCGTCAATTCCGCACTGTCCGTACCCGATACGGAAGAACCCGGCCTCGCCCCAGTTGTCTGCCCAGCTGTTCTTGCAGATCCAGCACTGCTGGGTGTCGTCGTAACCCACGACACTGATGCAGTGGCCGCCGACCACGAGGCCCGTGTGGTGGGTGTAAACGCCGTTGGCGTAGGCGTAGAAGTCTTCATACACGGTAAAGCAGGCCGACAGGGCACCACGGGTCGAGAGCCATGCCTTCATGTCCGCCGTGGAAGTCAGAGTGTGCCAGGCGGCCAACTTTGTGACGACGTTTTGCCATCCGGAGGTAAGGCCACAGCTCTGGTCGCCGGCCGTGTAGGGGAAGTGGGCCTCATCGGTGACACCTGAGCCCTCAAATGCCTTGAACGCCTGATCAGGCCACCATCCGGTGGCACAGGTACTGCCCTGCTTCTCTGCGACGCAGTAGAAAAGCTCGGCCTCCGAAAGGTCGATGACCAGGCCGGCGACCAGAGCTGTGGCC
>Ga0209484_10000177_pt1 | contig 14794 bp, 7 predicted proteins | sample NGEPer16B_FD_185493 | JGI IMG/M metagenome (GOLD analysis project Ga0209484, IMG submission 185493) | Arctic peat soil microbial communities from the Barrow Environmental Observatory site, Barrow, Alaska, USA - NGEE Permafrost159B-16B... | ecosystem: Environmental > Terrestrial > Soil > Wetlands... | reverse complement strand
GTGTGCGGCCCGCGTGGACTCCTGGCTTCGTTGCCGACGTTATTGCTGTGCCAGTCCAAGACACATGGGACTGGACCGCCAATGTGCCAGTCATAGATCTGGACGCCATCGACGGCGGTCCCAGCACGGGGCAAAGCGCCGTGGTGTGGGGCTTTCCCGTCGGCGTAGGTGACCAGTGGCCTAGCCGAAGGTCGGTTAGCGGACCGACAGTTGGGCTGTCAGGCCCGGGCCCCGCCCTGCTGCTTATCGATATGCAAGTGACCGTGGGGTTCTCGGGAGCACCAGTGTTTGTAGACGACGGTAGGTTCGTGGGAATGGTGTAGGGCGCCGCGGTGGGTGACCATGAGCATGGTCGTTGGCGTCCTTGTCGGTGACGATGAGGGGGCACGGTCTCAGTTGGGTGGGCCCTTATCGTTCGCGTCAAGACCGTGACGATGAGCGTGGGTGAGGTTTGTCTGGGCAGGTCGCAGGGCTGAGTCAGGTCGGGTGGCGTGGTCACGGTGACGGCGCGTTCGATGGGATTTGGTCACCGGGTGAGGGGTTGCGGGCCGGGGCCGCGGGTGGGCAGGCTGCAACACGAACCCGACTCTTGCCGCAGGTTGAGGTCGGCGGGCAGGCTCGGTCCCATGACGGAAGCTGGTAGTCGTGCTCAACGTGATCGACCCCGATGCGGCCCGGGCCGCGCTGCGCGCTGGGCTCCTGGCCTGCCCGGAACCGGACTGTCCGGGAAGGCTGCGGATCTGGACCCGGGCTCGGCCTCGGCGGGTGCGCCTAGCTGGCGGGCAGGTGCTGGTGCATCCGGATCGGGGCAGGTGCCGCGAGTGCGAGGTGACCCAAGTGCTCCTCCCTGCGTGGTGTCTACCCCGACGTGCGTACGGCGTCGACGTCGTGGGGGCGGCCCTGCTCGCCGGCGCCCAGGGCCGCGGATGCGAGCGGGCCGCAGCAGCGGCCGGCGTCCCGCTGGGCACCGTGCGAGGCTGGCTACGGGCCGTGACCCGCGCATCAGGGGTGCTGATCACCCAGGCCGTCGAGGTCGCCAACTCCTATGGTGACCCGGACGCGTGCTCGCCGAGAACGCGGGTAGACCACGAGAGCTCGCCCCTGGCTGCTGCAGTGAACGCCGTCGGCGGTGCGGCCGGCGTGCTCCACCTGGGGGTGGCCCATCCGCGACGCGGGACCCCCAACTCGGTGACCGGCATCGACTACCTCGAGATCATCTCCAGCCGGTACCACCGCGAGTTGTTGCACGCGCGGCGCCTGGCCGACCCCACCGGGGCCATCGGCCGCGCCGGCCCCTGGGAATTGATCAACGTGATCACCGCCGGACGCCTGCTCACCTCTCGCGCGGGCTGATCTTCCAGGTCAATCCCTACCCCGCGACGCCCTCGGCTGGCCAACAACCGCCGCGAGACCATTTTTCATCCCGGTGCGCCCAGCGACCGGCGCCGACCCGCGTCACCTTGACCACGACGGCGACACGTTGACCACAAGCGCGTCACCGTGGCTACGAAACCCCAACCTGCCCGCCCGAAATGCCCGAATCTGCAACGTCACCCAACGTGACGTGGCCATGGTCATCGAACGCGGCCGCCTACACCTGGGTGGGTTGAAGACCCGCTCGTGATAGTCGTAGGCGGCCACGAGCGGGATCGCGGCGGTGTCGTCGCGGGCCCGGGTGACGATGGCGCTGAGCACGTCGGCCAGTTCGGGGTTGATGACCAGCAGCCGTTCAGCGTCGGTCTTGGACGGGACGATGTGCAGTAGGGGCACGAGTTCACCGGTGGTGGGGAGCCGGTACTGCACCAGGCTGGAGTGGGTCAGCTCGGTCAGCTCTTCGACGCGAATGCCGCTGTGCCGAAGGACCTCAACGGCCGCCCAGGCCCAAAAGGCCCGGTGTTCTTCGAGGGCGAGGTTACGTCGCCGGCCGCCGGCTGGGTCCTGGGCCCAGATGTTGGCGCCGTGGGCGCGGGTGGTCAGTACCCGCCGGAGGGTCTGCCCGCCGGCGGTGAACATCTCACCGGGGCTGGTGGCCCTTGCGGCGGCGAGGCGCTCGGCAGAAGCCGTGCGCTGTGTTTCTACCGCAGCGGTCAGGATGGGTAGGACGGGTAGTCGTTCACGGGTCCGCTGGTCCATGCGGGACTTGCGGGCGGCGGCTTCTTTGCGGTGGGCCACCTCACCGGCCTTGATCGGGCAGGGGACGGCCCAGGGCCCCCACCGTGCCGGGTCGTCAGTGGCCGCCTGGGCGATGTCGAGGTAGAACGCCCGGACCGCCGTAAGGACGTTCGTGGCGCTGTGTCGAGGGCGGCTGACTTCGATGAGGGAGCCGTCGGCCGCCTTGCTGTGGGTCGTTTTGGTGGCGACGCGTTGCTTCCATGCCGCGGCGACCGCCGGGGTAAGGCGCAGCGAGTCGATCCCGGGATGGTGTCTCTCCAGGTCCCGCCAGAACAGTCGACCCAAGGCATCGGCCAACCGCACAAGGGTGACGTGGTCGATCCTGATCTGGCGTTCGCGCAGGTAGTCGACCAGCAGGTCACGCATTGGTTGGTACTGCAGGTCGCACCGGTCGATGAGCTGCTCGACGCTGAGCTGGCGTTGCCCGCCAAGGGCCCGCACGGTCGGTGCCACGCCGCCGCCGAACACCCCGAGCGAGTGCAGCAGCTGGTAGAAGTAGGGGCTCTTATGGTGCGAAACTTCGCAGACGTCGGCGGCTACGCCCAGCAGCTCCAGGGCGTCGCCGACGGTGATGTCGGCGACCACGCCTCCATTGGCTGCGAGCAGGGCCGCGACCCTATGCGTTGCCACCCGGGTGGTGGACTCCCCGACCGGGTTTGAGTCGCAGTGCGCGCCCAGGTCGGCGAAGCCGGCCGGGTCGCGGGTGCGGGCCATCTCGATAGCCAGTCGTTTGGGGGTGGCCGTGCTGAGCAGCCAGGGCAGGTCGGGGCGGATCACGTCGGCGCAGATGAGCGACAGCAGGCCCGTGCCGAGCACCACCGCGTCGAACCGGCAGTCCCAAACCGTGGTGGCCTTGCGCCATCGGATCGGAAAAGACCGCCAGTCGACCCTGCCGTTGCTGGCGGCGCCGCTGGCCAACCATCGTTGCCAGCTCTCACCGGGCTGTGCCTCAAGCCAGTCCAAGACGATACGAACGCCGCGGCTGCGGTTCTCCTCCCCAGCGGTGGTGTCCGCGATGAACGGCGCAGCGAGCAGCCGCTGGTGCACCAGCGCGCGCGACAGCCTGGTCTGTGGCCACGTCGCGGCCACCGGGCGAGGCGGGAACCGTGCACGCAGTGTCTCGTTCTGCTGTTGGCGGCGGTGCTCGCCGGGTCGGGCCACGCCGCTAGCCGCACTCGTGCGCAGATCCGCGCCGGTGCTCACGAGTCCGTCCCGAACAACACTCTCAATGACTCGGCCCGATACCGGGCCGGATTCGAGGCCGCAGCGGGCGCCGGCCTGCTGGCCCGCTCGTGATGGGCCAGAACACTGGCGATCACATCCTCGGGAAGCGGCGAAAGGTATAGCTGTGTAGTGGTCAGGTGGGCATGGCCCAGCACCCACTGCACGTCGGTCAACGGCATCTGCGGGTCACGGGCCATCCGGTAGGCCGCCGTGTGCCGCAGGTCGTGCAGGGTCCAGTTCGCCCCCAGCTCAGCGCCGACACGGGTGAACATCCGGTAGGCGGCGTGATACGTCAGCCGGCGCGTTGGGGGACGCAGCGTCCACCACAACGGGTGGTCACCAGTAAGCGGCGTCAGGGGCGGCAGTTGGCTCTGATACAGGCGCAGCCACACGAATGCGTCCGCGGATGCGGGGAGCTGCTGCAACGCCCGCGATCCCTTCCTGACCACGGTGACCAACTGCTGGCCAGGGTCGGCGTCCGCGCAGGTTGCCCCCAACAGCTCCGAGGCGCGTGCCCCGGTGGAGACCCAGAACGCCACCAGGGCACGATCCCGGTGGGAGTGCAGCCGGGCGAACAACTCGTTGAACATCTCATCGGGGATCTGCCGCGGCCGTCGCTTAACCAGGCGCGGTCGATACAACCCGCTGCCCTCATTGCGATACGGCTCCATCGGGTTGTGATGGGCGTTCGCCCGCCCGCCACGACGTAGCCGTGACAGCGGAAACGGGTTCACTATCGGCCCCGAACCGGCCTGCAGATGGAACTCGTAAAAGCCGCGCAGCACGGTCTCGTTGTGCGCGGCCGTGGCCGGGGCGTAACTCGCCCCAGGTGGTGCCTTCCCGGTCAGCGGATTCGACGACCTCTCCCCGGGAGCAGTCATCGGATGGGAGGCTGTCCCCTCTTCGCCCTGATGACGCCAGTGCGAGCGGACCGGCTTGCCCGCGACCTGGATCCATCGGCAGAAGTCGCGGGCCTCCACCCGAGTGGCTTGATCCCACGCCACCTCGACCGCGCCCAGGAAACGGAACCAGCGCAGCAACGCCAACCCGTAGGACCGTTGTGTGGTTTCAGGCCTACCGCACGCCTGTAGTTCCTGGAAGAACGAGGCGACCGCTGCGACCACCTGGCCGGACGCGTCAAGCAGCGCGAACGGCTCGAACGGATCCCCACTGGCCACCAGCGCGCCGTGCTGGGGAACCACCAAGGAGAGCAGGTCCCGTGACTGATCTTCGGACGTATCCATAAGCCGGGACCGTAGCCACACAGGCCCGGCCTTGTCCCCCCAGCATGGAGGATTCCTCGCGTAGTTCAGTCAACAGGCACAGCTTGGCGTTGTAGGGGAAGTAGGAGCAGAACTTGATGAAGAACGGGCCGAAGTCGTCGTCCACGCAGTGGAAGCAGAAATGGTTGACCATCCCGGTCGACTTCACGATCCACGGGTAGGACCGACCCTCGCCGTTGCGACGCTTCTCGGTACGGAACACCGCGGTCTTCTCCTGCGCCCGGCCGATGAACACCACACCCTGGCAGCGGTGAACCCGGCCAGGTGCTCGTGCATCACGTCGTCCTTACGTTGGCCCTTGGTGAAGTCAACCCAAGGCACGCCATGGTCGACCGCGAAGCGATGTACCGCCCTCGTGAACCGGTCGCTGACCTTGGCCAGCGGCGCGGTCGAGGCGATCGGCAACCCCAACTGCTGGTGGACGTACCCGACCAGACCAGCGGCGTACTGCAGCCCGGGCATGTAGACGTTGCAGTACATCCGGTCGATGCACTCAACCTCGAAAACCACATGATCGCTCAAGACATCGGCAACACTGCGCGGTACATTCATGATGGGCTCCGGTCGGAGATCAGGCGGCTAGCACCAGCAGGCCAACTACTGCCAAAGCGCAGTCATACACCCGTCACGGCCCCGTCGTCACGGGTCATCCTGCCCGACCGGAGCCCCCACACCCGAGGTGACCACGGCACGACTCGTCGGGCTGGGGCGAAGCCCCGTTAGTTCTCTCTGTCCTGGTTATCTCCCGCGGTATCAGCCTGCTGAAATGACGTGCCCGGCCAAGCTGGGCGTTGGACCCACGCGGCCCTTTCCCCATCTGCTGGGCTCACCGGGAGCGGACTCGAGGCTGATCGCTGGTTCCGCCGGCGCGAGAAGAAGCCATTGAACGGGCCTTCAGCTCCACGGTAAACGTCACATCCTTCGGTCCAGGGCCTGCGCCGACCTTTGGCATTTTGCCCTCAACGGCGAGACCTCGGCGTAGTCTTCCACCGCACCCGCACCCCACGCTGGAGCCGGCCTGGTTTCCCTATGTAGCCGAACAGGATCGACGAGCCTTCCAAGGAAGTGCCATGCAGCCATTCGTTGTAAACCGTCATGAACGTATCGTCTTTCCTTCCAACTTCATCCCCCAGCTGGACTTGTCTGTCATGCACAGTCTCGAGCAGCTCGACAGTGTGATCAGACGCGACTTCGAGGTGAAGGCGCCGACGGGAACGGACATCCTGCACCGCGTGGAGGAGGGCGGCTACTCCAGTCGCTATGAGCTGATGCGCGACCTGGCGCTGAACCTCTTCTGGACCAACCGGTTCTCGATGACGCTGTACGAGAAGCGGCCCACCCGCTGGGCTGACGTGCCGCGAACTCGTAGCGATGTCTTCTTGCCGATTGTGACCCCGTGGGAAGACGGTGACCGCAAGGTGGCCGCTGTGAAGGGTGCCTACGCGGCGCTGCCGCCGACATGGGACCGCGAGGTGGAGGACAGCATCTTCGGGGTTCTCTTCGACGTGTTCGGGCACCGCAAACACGACGCCACCGATCTGCAGCCGATCAAGCCCACCGTGGCGCAGATCCTGTCCGATCCGAGGAACCTGACGTTCCGGCTGCCGAGTTACGACCCCGACTTCCCGATGTACGACCTGGCTGACATCGTCGACTGTTCCGAGGAGGTCCCCGAGCTTGAGGCACTGAGCCGCTGGGCCAAGGTGCTGCACAACCAGTACCCGTGGGAGCGCTCCCAGGCAGAGCTTGTCGAGGTCGGCCAGCTGCGTGACAACGACTACGTCGTGGTCATGCACCCCCGTGACCAGGAGGTGCGGCACTTCCTGGCACGCATCGAGTCCGGCGTGGTTCCCGTGGCGGGATCCAAGGCCCCGGAGGCCGTCGCGCCGGTGCGGCCCTACCCCGCGGTGAACGTCCGGGACCAGTTCAAGGTGATGCCCAAGATCGAGGCACTGGCGGTGGTTCATGGTGAGCTGGTCTGCAGCAATGAGGACCTGATCCGTAACTCCGCCTACAACTGGTCACCGATGACCGCAGACGAGATCCTTGCGAAGACTGGTATCGAGTCACGCCGCTATACCGCCAGGAGCCTGGAGGAGATCGCGCTGCAAGCAGCCAAGTCTGCACTGGCCCACTCGGGCCGTGGTCCCGACGAGATCGGGGCCGTGCTCGTCTGCACTTGCACGAGCACTCGGATAATCCCTTCGGTAGCGACCTGGATCTCCGGTCAGCTGGGCATCTACCAGACCCACGCGTCCTGCGACATCATCGCGGCGTGTGCCGGGATGGCTTACGGCCTGTCCGACGCGACGCGGATCCTGCAGGAGGTACAGCGTCCCGTGCTGGTCGTGTGCGTGGAGAAGTTCTCGGACAAGATCGGCAACGTCCGGCCTTCACGGATGATCTTCGGCGACGGGGCGGCTGCCTTCGTCATCGGGGTTGCCCCGGCCGGCGAGCCGCCGGATATCGAATTCATGCAGACGTACGCCAGCGGTCCGGCGAGCCAGGTCAACTCGATCATCTGGCCCAACCCCGCGTTCGACAACAACATCACCGTGTACGGACCGGACGTCAAGGCGCTGGCCGGCCGCTACCTGCAGCAGATGATCGGCGAGCTCACTGTGCTCCCCGACCCCGACGGGGTCAAGGCGTCGCTGCTGGAGAGCATCGACCTCATCGTTCCGCACCAGGCCAACAAGACCATGGTGACCGACCTTGCCCTGAAGGCGGGGCTGAGCGAAGACAGCCTCTACTTCAACGTCGAGACGGTCGGCAACGCCTCCTCGGCCAGCATCCCGCTGGCCATCCACGACGCGGTCTGCGACGGCGTCATCACGGAGCCCACCCGGATCTTCGCTCCGGGCTTCGGTGCCGGCGCGGTGGCCGGGTACACCGTGATGCGCATCGACCCAGCCGTCGTGGCGATGGCCGACGATGGGCAAGCAGAGGTCGGCTCATCCTCCGAAAACGCCCAACCGACTCACGAGCCGTCCTCGGATGACGTAATGCTGGCCTTCGGTTAGGCCAGGCGGCAGGGTGACCCCGGCCGCCCTGGCCTCGACGTGTTGGTTGAAGCAGCCCGGCCCCGACGCTCCTGCTGAAGCCCAGCGCCGACCTCTAGTGTCGGGGGATCCGCCGAACGCAGGGAGTCGTCGCACATGATCAGCCGCATCGCGATCGTCAACCGCGGAGAGGCCGCGATGCGGCTGATCCACGCCGTGCGCGAGCTCAACGCGCAAGGCGGACCCCAGATCGAGACCGTCGCGCTGTACACGGACGGCGAGGGGTCGGCCATGTTCGTGCGAGAGGCGGACACCGCGTACTCTCTCGGTCCCGCCGTGGATCGTCCCTATCTCGACCTCGCCGTCCTCGAGCGTGCCTTGACCCAGACGGGTTCGGACGCCGCATGGGTCGGCTGGGGCTTCGTCGCCGAGGACCCAAACTTCGCCGAGATGTGCGACCGGATCGGCGTCACGTTCATCGGCCCGAGCGCGAGCGCCATGCGACGTCTTGGCGACAAGATCGGATCGAAGCTGCTGGCCGAAGAGGTCGGCGTGCCGGTCGCGCCGTGGAGCCGGGGCGCGGTCGACGACATCGAGGCCGCACACGCGGCGGCGAAGCAGATCGGCTACCCGTTGATGCTCAAGGCCACCGCCGGTGGCGGCGGACGCGGCATACGGATGGTCACCTCCGACGACGACCTGACCGATGCGTTCGATCGCACGCGCGACGAGGCGGCGCGGGCCTTCGGCAGCGGCGTGGTTTTTCTCGAGCGCCTGGTCACGGGCGCGCGCCACGTCGAGGTACAGGTCATCGCCGACGGCCAGGGGACGGCGTGGGCGCTCGGCGTGCGCGACTGCTCGGTGCAGCGACGCAACCAGAAGGCCATCGAGGAGTCGGCCTCCCCCGTCCTGGACGAGTTGCAGGTCGACGACCTCAAGGCCTCGGCCGAGCGGCTGGCCCTGGCCGTCGACTACCGCGGCGCGGCAACCGTGGAGTTCCTGTACCACCCCGGCGAAAGATCCTTCGCGTTTCTTGAGGTGAACACCCGGCTGCAGGTGGAGCACCCGATCACCGAGCAGACCACAGGCTTCGACCTGGTCAAGGCGCAGCTTCACGTCGCCTCAGGCGGCCGGCTCGAGGGCGAACGCCCGACTGAGGTCGGACACGCGGTCGAGGCGCGGCTGAATGCCGAGGATCCGGACCGCGACTTCGCACCCTCGCCCGGACGCATCGCCCTGCTCAACCTGCCCTCCGGCCCTGGCATCCGGGTCGACACCGGAGTGGGCCAGGGCGACCTGATCCCGGCTGACTTCGACTCGATGATCGCCAAGGTCATCGCCTACGGGCGCACGCGTGCCGAGGCCTTGTCACGGCTGAGGCGAGCAATGGCCGACACGACCGTCCTCATCGAGGGCGGTACGACGAACAAGAGCTTCCTGCTCGACCTGCTCGACCAGCCCGAGATCATCGACGGCAGCGCCGACACGGGGTGGATCGACCGGGTCCGCGGTCAGGGGCGGCTCCAGACGGAGCGGTATGCCGGCGTCGCACTGGTCGCCGCGGCGATCGAGGCGTACGAGGAGCAGGAGCAAGCCGAGCGCCTGCACTTCCTCGCCACAGCGCACGGCGGCCGGCCCCAGGCACGGCACGAGGTTGGGCGCGCGATCGACCTGAAGCTGCGCGGAGCCTCGCACCGGATCACGGTCGCCCAGGTCGGCCCCACCCGCTTCCGGGTCGGATTCGGTGCGGCACAACAAGATCGGCAGGTCGACGCCGACCTGGAGCAACTCGATGAGTACGTCGGGCGCCTGGTCATCGGGGACCACCGGTTCCGGCTGGTCAGTGCTACCCACGGCGCCGTGCACCTGGTCGAGGTCAACTCCACCACCCACCGCGTCACGCGCGACGAGGGCGGCGTGCTACGTTCACCAGCCCCGGCGCTCGTGGTTGCCGTGCCAGTGGCCGTCGGTGACCGCGTCGAAGCCGGCGCGCCGGTGTTGGTGCTCGAGTCGATGAAGATGGAGACGGTGCTCCATGCACCGTTTGCCGCCCTGGTGCGCGAGCTTCTGGTGAGCACCGGTGGTCAGGTCGAGAGTGGCACACCCGTCATCCGGCTCGAGCCCGTCCCCGACGACGAGCTGAGCACACCGGGAGCCCCCGCCGAGGCCAGGCCCACCCAAGTGCTGGACCTGCCAGCGCCGCCGGAAGAGACGGCCGCCACCCGTGGTGCTCGCAGCCTCGACGACCTGCGCAGGCTGCTGCTCGGGTTCGACCTGGCACCCCGGGACGCCTCGCGCGCGCTCGCGGACTACCAGCGCGCCCGCGACGAGCTGAGCTCGACGGGCGAGATTCCGCTGCACCGCGAGATCGAGGTGTTCAGCGCGTTCGCCGACCTTGCCGAGCTCGCCCGCAACCGGCCAGCCGCCGAAGAAGGCGGTGACGAGCGGGTGCACAGCCCGCGCGAGCACTTCCACGCCTACCTCCACAGCCTGGACGTCGACCGCGAGCACCTGCCCGAGGGGTTCCGCCGCCGCCTGGCCCGAGTCCTGGCGCACTACGACATCACCGATCTCGAGCGCACCCCCGCGCTCGAGGAGGCGGTCTTCCGGATCTTCCTGGCCCAGCGGGCGGCATCCGATCTGGTCGTTGTCACCACCCTTCTACAGCACTGGTTGGTCGAGCCGCCGCCAGTGGGCGACGTCGCCGGCCTGGCGCGTGAAGTTCTGGACCGGCTCGTGCTGGCCACGCAGCTTCGCTACCCCATGGTGGGCGACCTGGCCCGCAGCGCCCGGTTCCGCTGGTTCGACCAACCGGTCGTCGACGCCGAGCGCAGCGCCGTCCTGGCCGGTGTGGGCCCGGAGCTCACCTACCTCGCCGACCATCCGGATGCGGCCGACTACGCCGCCCGGCTGGACGCCCTTGCCGCGATCCCAGAGCAGATCGTGCGCTTCCTGGCCAAGCGGATCGAGCATGGTCTACCGGAGCGAGAGCCCATGCTCGAGGTGCTCGTGCGCCGGCACTACCGCGAGTACGAACTGCATGACCTGCGCCGACTGACCAGTGCGGGGCGGCCTTTCGTGGTCGCGGACTATGCCCTGGACGAACGCCCAACCCGGCTGGTCACGACCATCGCCGAGTCGTCCGAGCTCGACGCGTCGTCCGACCTGGTCGCCGAGATCGATGCCCAGCTCGAGGAGGCGCCAGCCGGTCATGCGGTCGTCGTCGACCTGTACCTGTCCTGGCCGGGCGCCCCGGAGTCGGTCACCGAGATGTCCGTTGCGCTGCAACGGGTTCTGATCGCGCTGCCGTTCGCCGCTCGGGTGCGGCGTACTGCTGTCGCCGTCTGTCCCGGCGGGGAGCGGCCAGTCTCGTACTTCACGTTCCGCCCCTCCCCCGACGGCGTCGTCGAGGACGACCTGGTGCGGGGAGTCCACCCGATGGTCGGCCGTCGGCTCAACCTGTGGCGGTTGCGCGACTTCGACATCACCCGGCTCGACGCGCCGGAGGACGTGCTGCTCTACCACTGCGTCGCACCCGGCAACGCGGCCGACCAGCGGCTCGTGGCCCTCGCCCAGATACGTGAGCTGGCCGTCGTGCGGGACGCCGACGGGCACGTGACGTCGTTGCCCCACGCCGAGCGTGCAGTCGCCAGCTGCCTTGAGGGGATCCGCCGCGAGCGCACAGCGCGGGGTGCGGCGGGCTCACGGCTGGATATGAACCACGTGTTCCTGCACGTCTGGCCCGTGATCGCGGCGCCCCTCGATGAGCTCACGGCGTTGCAACGCACCATCGCGCCGCTGACCTCGGGCGCCGGCATCGAGGAGGTGCTCGCGCAGGGCCAACTTGCCCTCCCCGACGGGCGGGTGCGCGAGGCCGCGGTCCGGTTCTCCTATCAACCGGGCGCGGGTGTCGTCATCAGCGTGACCGAGCCACCGACCGAGCGACTGCGGCCGCTGGACGACTATGCCCAGAAGGTGCTTCGCTCTCGCCGCCGCGGAACGGTCTACCCCTACGAGCTCGTCAGCCTGATCGCTGGGCACGACGGCAGCTTCGTCGAGCACGACCTGGACGACGGCGGTGCACTCGTGCCGGTGAATCGCGCGCCGGGCGGCAACCGCGCCGGCCTGGTGGTGGGGTTGGCCCGGACACTGACGAAGCGGCACCCCGAAGGGGTCAGTCGGGTCGTCCTGCTCGGTGACCCCACCCGCGCGCTGGGCGCCGTGGCCAAGGCGGAGTGCGCGATAGTGGTCGCCGCCCTCGACCTGGCCGAGGAGCTCGGCGTGCCGGTCGAGTGGTTCGCCCTGTCGGCGGGCGCTCGCATCTCGATGGACTCAGGCACCGAGAACATGGACTGGGTCGCCAAGGCGCTGCGCCGCATCGTGACCTTCACCCAAGGGGGCGGCGAGATCAACATCGTCGTGGCCGGGATCAACGTCGGGGCCCAGCCGTACTGGAACGCTGAAGCCACGATGTTGATGCATACCAAGGGAATCCTCGTGATGATGCCGGACAGCGCAATGGTGCTGACCGGCAAGCAGTCGCTCGACTTCTCGGGCGGGGTCTCGGCCGAGGACAACTTTGGCATCGGTGGCTACGACCGTGTCATGGGTCCGAACGGTCAGGCCCAGTACTGGGCGCCCGACCTGGCCGGTGCCCGCAAGGTGCTGCTCGCGCACTACGACCACACCTACGTCGTGCCTGGAGAGGGCGCACCCCGAAGGGCCGATACCAGTGACCCGGTGGATCGCGACGTCTGCACCTATCCGCACGAGGTGGCCGACAGCGAGTTCCGAACCGTTGGTGACATCTTCTCGTCGGCAACCAACCCCGACCGAAAGAAGCCTTTCGACATCCGCACGCTGATGCGCGCCGTGACGGACCAGGACCACGAGGTGCTGGAGCGGTGGGCAGGCATGGCCGACGCTGAGACCTCAGTCGTCTTCGACGCCCACCTGGGCGGGTTCCCGGTGTCGTTGATCGGGATCGAGTCCAGGCCCCAGCCGCGCCGGGGGTTCCCTCCGAGCGACGGCCCCGACATCTGGACGGCAGGGACGCTGTTCCCACGCTCCTCGAAAAAGACCGCCCGTGCCATCAACGCCGCGAGTGGCAACCGGCCGGTCGTCGTCCTGGCCAACCTGTCGGGCTTCGACGGGTCACCTGACTCGATGCGACACCTGCAGCTCGAGTACGGCGCCGAGATCGGCCGGGCCATCGTGAACTTCCAGGGGCCCATCGTGTTCTGCGTCGTGTCGCGCTATCACGGCGGTGCGTTCGTGGTGTTCTCCAAGGCCCTCAACGCCGGTATGACGGTGCTTGCCGTGGAGGGGTCCTTCGCGTCGGTCATCGGAGGAGCACCAGCGGCGGCCGTCGTCTTCGCCGGCGAGGTGGACTCGCGCACCGCTTCCGACCCACGCGTCGCCGATCTCGAGGCTCGGGTGTCCAGCGCCGACGGCGCGCAGCGGGCAGCCTTGGTCACCGACCTCGCGCAGTTGCGCTCCAGCGTCCGGGTCGAGAAGCTCGGCGAGGTCGCCGCGGAGTTCGACGGCATTCACAGCATCGAGCGGGCCGTACAGGTGGGCTCGGTCGACGCGGTGATCAGCGCTCGGGAGCTGCGTCCGCGGATCGTCGCGGCCGTCGAGCGTGGGCTGGCTGGATGAGGGCCAGCTCCCCTTCGCGCTGGTCGCGGCCCTGCCGTGGTCAGCGGGAGCTCAGCGCTATCGGTCGTGGTCCGCATGCTCCCACCAGACCACGGTGGCTGCGCTTGCCGCGGCCCCGGCGACCACCACCCCGGCAATGCTCACTGCGCCTGGGCCCGCCTGCTCAGGACCGGCGACGCCGCTGAGCAGCGATGGAACCGACCAGGGGAACCACGCGCCGAAGCCGAGAGCGGCGATCACCTGCGCCGCGAACAGGCTCACGAACATGGCCGCCACCGCGGCGAGGTAGCCCCGTCCGACGCTGGCCACCAGCCCGTAGGTGGTCGCCAGCGCCACGGTCAGAAGGGTCGTGGCGAAGACTGTCCCCAGCCCGCCGAGTGCTGTGTCCGCCGACCAGCCGGGCAGGCCGAGCAGGGTCCCGAACAGAAGGCCGATGACGACGAGCTGGGCCGCCAGAAGGAGGCACCAGCCCAGGGCGACGAGCAGCTTGGCGGCGACCACCGCGCCGCGCGAGGTCGGCAGTGCCAGCAGGTCCTTGGCTGTGCGGTCGGAGAACTCGCGGCCGAACAGCCAGATGACGACCATGCCGAACACGAGTAGCCCGCCGACCGCGGCGATCTGTGCGGTGAAGGCGAAGTAGCCGGCCCAGTCTGCCGTGCCTCCAGCGAACTGGGCCTTGGCCCCAAGCAGACCGAGGGATCGCGCGCGGTCGGGGTTCTGCAGGACAAACATGAAGAACCCGCCGACCAGACCGGCCACGGTGAACGCAGCAAAGGTCACCCACGGGACCCGGGAGCGCCGGACCTTGAGCAGCTCCGCCCACACAGCGGGCGCGATCTCACCGAGCACAGGTCGCCTCGCTGCCGTCGGCCGCGGTCGAGTTGACCAGCCGCAGGAAGTAGGAACGGCAACCGGCGATCAGAGACCGGCCCTCGGCCGCCGAGCCCAATGTCGTCGAAAGCGGAACGGTCTGCGGATCACCTGGCTGCTGCCCACTGCCGCCGTAATCGTCCCGTAGGCGGATCCCCAACTGCGACGAAAAGGGCGTTGCGCGCGGCGTCGAGGTCGTGTCGACGTCATCAGGTGCCGAGCGCGAGAACCGTACGGGGGTGTGGCCTGCTTATGGGCGCTGGAAGACCAACTGCTGTGTGGGCTGCTGAGTCGGCTGCTTGTCGTGGGGCAGCGGCCCGACGGCGGCGGCCAGCAGTGCACCGTTCGGGATGTTCAGCACGCCGTCCTGGGTCGACAGCGTCGTGTAGAGCAGCCCGACCGAAGTCACAGTGCCGTCCAGGGTGCCACCCAGTGCACCAGAGCGGATCCGTACCCTTTCCCCCGGGATGTAGGGGCGGGCGAAGAGCAGCACGAGGCCGGCGAACACGTTGGACAGGGACTGCTGCGCGGCAATGCCGAGAATCATGCCGGTGACCGCACCGCCGACCAGAAGGTTCCCGACCG
>Ga0209484_10000176_pt1 | contig 14818 bp, 13 predicted proteins | sample NGEPer16B_FD_185493 | JGI IMG/M metagenome (GOLD analysis project Ga0209484, IMG submission 185493) | Arctic peat soil microbial communities from the Barrow Environmental Observatory site, Barrow, Alaska, USA - NGEE Permafrost159B-16B... | ecosystem: Environmental > Terrestrial > Soil >... | reverse complement strand
TAAAGCATATTACAATGCGAAGCGAACTCTGTCGCACTCTTAAAAAAAGAAAAACGCAGCAAATGGAGGAGACGACGATGGTAGAGAGCCCCTTATACAATGTTGAAAAAAAAGGAAGATGGTTTTGAGATTAGAGCGTACGCAGCATATGTTCTAGCCCAAGTTGAGGTGGAATCAGATTTTGACGGTGCGTTAAGGGACGGATTTGAGATTCTTGCTCATTACATTTTTGGAGGAAACAGAAAGAAGGAAGCAATCTCTATGACGGCGCCTGTGTCCGAGGAAAAGGTATCAGGCTCCGAGGAAATCCCTATGATCGCCCCGGTGACGTCAGAAAAGATATCGATGACTGCGCCAGTAATCGAAGAACAGGCGGGAGAACGCGCGTACCGAATCTCCTTCGCCATGCCATCGAGTTTCACCCTCCAGACGCTCCCGGAGCCACAAGATACGCGGATCATGTTTAAGGCCGTCGAGAGCCGGAGAACGGCCGCGATACGATTCTCGGGCCGTGTGCACGAGAAGCTCGCGACTCAGAAGACCGAGGAACTTAGAGCGTGGCTCTCAAGGAACGGTATTGTACCGAAATCAAACTTTGTTATCGCTTTATACAACCCGCCGTTCATACCTGGCATCTTTAGAAGAAACGAGATTATTGTGGATATTTGAGCGTCTACGAAAGCCCATAGGAATTAATTTCCGGGAAACGAATCTTCGTACCTCTATCCCGTTACGTCATGTGACGTTACCCGCGCATCGACGAGGTCTGACGGAAAAGAGGGTGTCGCAGAAGCTGTCGGCATCCATTATGCTCAAGCATTCGGTAGCGAAAAAGATGCGCGCTTGGATTTGAGGGGGGATCTCTAAGCCAACGCGTCGCACTTCCGGGTAACAAAATGCCGGCCCTAGTACAAGAGACTTAGGTTTTCTTTGCTCTTTACGCGTTCTTCTAACTCGGTCTCTGAGAGTTCGAGGCTGTGGTAAGCTTCCATAACGTCGGTAAAGAGGAGCTCTACCATGTCCCTGCTGAAGTTCTCTTTGACCACCATCCGCATCACAGCGACGTCCTGTGCGTTCTCAGGAAGATAGTAGGCAGGCACGATCCAGCCTTTTTGCCGGAGCTTGTCAGAAAGCTGGAAGACGTTGAATGCCGCGTCCTTCAAACGAACTGCGACGAGGGGAAGTGTTTTTTGTTTGTTGATGATCCCAAACTTGCCAGTGTCGTGCAACTTTTCGGCAAGATAACGGCTGTTTTCCATCATGTTCGTCATGATGTCCGCGTAGCCGCTCTTTCCAAGCCGTATGAAGTTATAATATTGCGCGATTATGCTGCTGCTGCTCTTCGAGAAGTTAAGAGAGTAGTTCGTCATCTCCCCTCCAAGATAGGTTATGCGGAATACTAACTCGTCTGGAAGGTTGTGTTTGTCCTTCATGACGAGCCATCCGATTCCAGGGTAAACTAAGCCATATTTGTGACCCGATGCGTTGATTGATTTCACCTGTTCGAGCCTGAAGTCCCATTCGACATCAGAACGGACGAACGGTGCGACAAAGGCGCCACTGGCCCCATCCACGTGCAGCGGGATGTCCCAGCCTTTAGTCTTCTTGATGTCAACGAGAAGATCGTTGATCTCTTTGATTGGATCCATCTGTCCGGTAAAGGTGGTACCGAGGACGGCACCGACGCAAATAGTGTTCTCATCTACTTCCTGAGCGACTTCATCTGCACTGATGATGTATGTGTCCTCTTGGAGTGGGATCAGTTTTAGTTCCACGTCGAAGTAGCGGGCGAATTTCTCCCATACCGTGTGGACGTCCGCCCCCATGACGACATTGGGATTATCGATCGGTTTCCCCTCGGCTTTTCGGCGCTTTCTCCAGGTCCATTTGTGCGCCAACAAGGCGAGCATAATGGCCTCTGATGACCCAATCGTGGCCGTTCCAATGGATTCGCAGCCCTCTGGAGCGTTCCACAGACGGGCGAGCATGTTCACCACTCGTTCCTGAATAATTGTGGTTTGAGGATACTCATCATTATCAACGAAGTTCTTGTCCAGGCTTTCCGCAATGAGCTGGTTCGCTTCCGGCTCCATCCACGTGGTGACAAAGCTCGCAAGGTTTAAAGCGGGATTGCCATCGAGGTTCAGCTCATCACGAATGAGCTGATAGGCAGCGCTTGCAGGCATGCCCTCTTCAGGCATCGTGTATTTCGGCACTGGCTGGTCGAAATAGCGACGTCCATACGTCGTGGTGTGGTCTGTCTCTGACTTTTTCTTCGTGCTCAAATCTACCTTTTTTGATAACATGAAACTCGCCTTTTTTGCAATACAACGTCTCTTTTTCGAGGAGCAATCTCCTCTCAGTTTCAGTCGAGCATTCTTGAGCCAGTCGTATTCAGTTTCGGACTTAGCTCAGGCGTCACGGCGTTTCGGACACAAAGTATAAACCGTTTTGCTTGTTAAGGTTTTTTTAAGTGTTTGCAGCGCCAATCCTCTGGGACTCGAAACAACAAACCGACCGAAAATGCGGATGGAAAAAACCGTGATGCTATTTGATGCACGAAAAGGTCTCGGCCTCGACCCTGCTGCCTGAAGGCTATATGCCCGTCGACGGAATGGGGCCGTCTATGACTATCTATGACAAGTGAGATCTTTGAGGAGTCGGAACGCGCCCGCGTAGCGCTGACGTCGCGCGTGCGCCGCAAGCGATACTCGCGCCTCAACGTCGATCGTGGCTCAACGTGGTGGGCGCCACGCGCGATTGGCTGGTGGATCGCCATCCTCTTTGCAGTGGGCGCAACCTGTTTCGCACTTGGCGCGTTGCCTGGATACCTCTCTGCTGTTGGTGGGGAGGCCGACGCCGTTACCTTTTTTGTTGGTTCTCTGTGGTTTACGAGCGCAGCTTTCTTACAATACCTGGAGGTGGTAAACGTCGACCAAGATCCCCCAAGAGCCAATTTTCGACAGAGATTCCGCCTCCTTACATTTGAGCCCAGACGAATTGACTGGTGGTCGACGCTCGTGCAGTTCGTAGGTACGTTGTTTTTCAACGCCACGACATTCTACGCCTTAAGTTTGAGCCTCTCAGTCAGTCAACTTGATCGTCTCGTTTGGGCGCCTGACGCGTTTGGTTCTGTGTGTTTTCTCGTAGCGAGCGGGCTTGCGTGGTTTGAAGTGTGTCGCGCCTTTGCCTGCTGGCGGTTGCACAGTCTGTCCTGGCGGATCACGGCTCTCAACTTGGTCGGTTCTGCGGCCTTTGGTGTCTCGGCGGTTGCGTTATTTGTTGTGCCGACGACAGGCCTCTCGCGAAACATAACGCTCGTGAACTTAGGCACGTTTGTTGGAGCGCTATGCTTTTTCGTAGGAGCGGTGCTGCTGCTGCCTGAGCGCACTCAAAGCGATTCTGATTGAGAGCAGCAGTCTCACCGAGCGACAATGCCGGCAAGCTAGTGACAAGTTTTAGCCAAGCAAAGGTTTGCTTGAAAACGCGGAATTCGCAGCTGCGAAACAGTCACAGGTAAGCAAGAATCACGAGAATATAGAGAAAGCTACTCACTTGTTTCAGGCGAAGCTAAGCTCAGTCGCAAACCGTAGCATGAAGAGTTCGTGGCAAACTAGTAGAATAAGAGCTAATTTGGGCGCCGTGCCTGAAAAAAACTTTTCTTTTTCTTTAGCGCCCAGCAGGGATAGTTCGGGTCGTGCTCACCAGCTGGCTTGCTTATAATCTGGTTGATGAAACCTCGCCAACGTCTCTTTGTAGATCTATCAATCGCCGCGCTACGACAGACTTGGAGGGAAAGGCTTTCGTTCACAATTAGGTCGTGACTAAAAATTCAAGATTGTTCTCACGACCCGCTGGCCTATGCGACGGCGGGAGCCTGTTCTTCCTGTTCCCTTCGGATGTCCTTGTATGTCCGCCACATAGCGAGGGCAAAACCCATGATCGCCGGCCCTATTGCAAACCCGACTATCCCAAAAGACGCAAGGGCGAACGTGAATGCGATAAGCGTAAGCACCCGCGGAATTTTTGCAGTCCGTTCCATCCACCGCGGCTGAAGGATATACCGAACGATCAGTTCAAAAATGACAATGCTAACAATTAGCACGAGGAGGCCTTGAACCGCTTGCCCTTGAATCATGAGCCAGATCGCGAGTGGGATGTAAATGAGAGCGCGTCCGATGGACGGAATGAGACCGACAAACACGATGAAGATCGCAAACGTGACGAAGTACGGGACGCCAATTAATCCGTAAATAACAGCAGCGAGTATGCCGCAAAGGACGGCTACAACGGCGTATATCACGAAGAAATTATAGTAGATCGGGTTGAGATGGTCGAGGAACCGATTGACAAGCGACCGGTATTTCGGGGGTGCGATGCTCTTAAAATCGTTGACGATGACATCGCCTTTCGTAAGCAGGCCGATCAAGAGTACGAAAACGAGGATGAGCTGGAACAGTAGTAAGGGGATATTGACAAGAATGTTCCGTGCGACGCCGCCTGCGGTCTGAGTGAACGTCGTAACGATGATGCTTCCCCCGGTCGCGAGGCCCGCGATAAGTGTAGCTATAGGTCCTGCATTCGCAAGCCCGGGGTTGGCGAGCTTGACCGTGTTGGTGAGCCCTTCGCTAAGCGTTGCGTTCGAGCTCGCTGCTCCTGCCGCTATCTGTGCAATATCCTTCACAACGATAACGGTGACGTTAAGGAGAGCGAATGATAGGAGGAGGAGAACCACAACCACGACGATAAGCGCCGCGATGCCGCGACGATGGATATACTTTGTAAGCCAGCTCGTTGGCCACCACAGGACGTACCCGGCCCAGAGGGCCAACAACAAGGCAAACCGCCAGGGCCAGACCATAAACAAAAGCAGCAGCACAACCGCTAGAGTGATGAGAAGAAAGACAACGTTAGCGCGATTTTTTTCGAAGTATGTGAGATCGACCATGGCCCAATACCCTTCAGTTAGGTCTGCGCAAACTTAAAATTTAGGATGACTGCTATATATATTAGTTTTTTGTTTTATTTCAACTTTTATAGCGATTTTAAAGGTTAGGCGACGCTCTCGGCTTAGTATATCCATTATTTTGCCAGTAGAGACGAATTTCGTCGTTTGATCGGGTTCGCTATCGGGAACTTTGTGATTGCTGTTGTTTGACTCTTCTTGCAAGATTCTCTCAAGATGAGAGGTTGGAAGCGCGGAGTGGCTGACCCCCTCTCATTTTTCGAAGTCGTGAATCACGTCATCCAAGAGGCTCCAAAATCAGAACCCTGATATACGAAAAATGTGCTCATATATTCGATCGTGCGACGGTGCGATCTGAGAACCAAGCAGGATAGAAGAAGTGATCGACATTGGCAGCTTCCTTGCAGAACGGCGCTATTCCACAGTAATTCTGCTCATTGCGCTCTTCATTACGTTCTTAGTTCTGTTAATTTCCTGGCCGTGGGTCAACGTCATCTTCCTCACGCTCTGGGCGGCGTATATCCTCTGGTTCCCGGCACGGTGGCTTGAGCGGCGTATCCACAGACGTGTGCTGTCGTCGTTCCTCGTCATGCTCCTTATCATCGTCCTATATTTGGCAATGATCTTCCAAGTCGTCTACATACTCGCAAATGAGCTGACGAGTTTTTCAGTTGCGACAGGAACGGCGAATACAACACTGGGCAACGCGTTAGCGTACTCCCTTGGCTTGGGTGGGGTTCCTGTAGTGACAAACGTAACGGCCGGTGCGGGACAGGCGGGATCAAATATCCTCACCGCATTCGTTAATGCCGCATTAGACATCATACAAGGCATTATTAAGTCAGCGCCGCTGTATCTCTTTCAACTATTCATAGTCACCCTTTTGGTCTGGTACCTGCTCATCAACGGCGATCACATCGTAGCGGAGTTCAGGTCCCTCGCGCCCCGCAACCACCAGGGCGCCGTGAACGCGTTCTTAGGTCACCTCAATTCGATATACCACGCCCTCTACGTCAACTATATTCTTGCAGCTGTGATCAGCGGTATCATCGCTCTCGTCTTCTTCCCAATAATCGGCGTGCCATATGCGTTTACGCTCGGATTTCTCATGCTCACTGTCGGAGTCGTCCCGATCATTGGGAGGGCTCTCGTTTACGTCCCAGTCTCGCTCTACTTCTTCGTTATCGGCGACCCAATAAAAGGAATTGTGGTGCTCATCTTAAGCATCATCATATTCCAACTCATCGTCGGTATCTACCTGATACCGCTCTTGGGGCGTCGGAGCAGGGCAGGCATACCAAAACCCGTTGCCCTCCTCGCGTACGTTATTCCCTTTGCAGCGCTCGGGCTTGCCGGGGTTATTGTAGGGCCGGCGGTGTACGGGTTTGCCCTCGCACTATATCGAACCTATCAAGATAAACGAAAAGAAGAAGACGCGCTTGCAGAACGTCCGCCCTCAGCTGAGGCTAGCGCTCCTTGACCGGACACTCGACACGCGAGGCAGCTTAGGTTTAGCTCACGGGCGAACTTAAACGAGGTTTTTTTAGTGCGTCAACCGGCAAGCCATTGGGCTCTCACGAGCTCTGTGAAATCAAATAAGGTCACAAAAAATAGAAATGCGACGGACTCCCGCCTGCTGATGTGCGTTAGGCCTACGAGTAATTCGTACTCACTCCCGCGATTTAATCGGGAAATGTTGTTAGAATAAATAAAAAAAGGGAAGATGCCCCTATAATCCTAGGAGCTTCTTCTTCATCGCGGCGAACTCTTCGTCCGTTAGTGCGCCCGATGCGTGGAGATCTGCCAGTTTCTGTATTTCTGCAGCGGTATCGGTGCTGGCTGGTGCCGCAGCCTGCGGCGCCTGCTGTGCGGCCTGCTGTGCGGCAGCCTGCTCGGCCCTCGCTTGTCCCATTCTCGCTCCCGCAACAAGTGCTATTCCTCTTCCTCTCATTGTTCAGTCACCTCTTTTTGCCATTTCTTTCTCTACCTTCTGGATATTTTCCGGGAGGATCCGCCCCATGTCGATCACCTCGGCATTCATTTCAATGAGGTCCTCCTTGAACTGGATGGCCCAGACATTCTCGAATAGGAGAAGACCGGCCGAGCTATTGTTCGGCAACGATGCAGCGATCACTTCTATATCACCTTGTGAGAACCATTCACGGGTATTTTTTGAAAATTCATTGAACGCAGCTCGCGCTTCTTCTGTCAGGTCGACTGCCTCGGATGTTACCAGTTTCCCGTTCTCATCCTTCACAATGAAAACCATATCGATCACCCGGATTATTCCTTTTTTTTCGAGTTTCAGCAGCTCAGGGGCGGCCTTGCCACTGAACTTGTTTCCAGGAAACCTGATCATCAGGTAGTCCACCGGACCCATTACCTTACCTTGTGTCATAATGCTCCTTCAGCATCCCCCTCTATGAAGAGGACTTCGTAACGTAACTAGTGGATCCAAATTAAAATATCTTCCCGTGACGACCATCATTGTCTACATTGCCGCTTCTCTGATTGTGGTTTATAGAACCCGAAATGCCTGGCGCCTAACTCTGTCGAACCCTCAAGACCACAAAACCACAGATCATGTGGGAAGGTGGCTGTAGTCCACCACAGACGCAAATAAGGGGCAACTATACCCAGTCACGTGCAATAACACGTCGACCGAATCGCCTACCGCAATGACCAGCTACTAGTAATCATCTCTTTTTTCGATTTTATGGCCTTGAATGGCTTCGTTTACGACTTATTGTAAAAAAGCACGTGCTCCTGTGCTTTGGAGCATTGCGGGCTCAGCTGACGTTTGCGTCACGTTTGAGAGTGCAGGCCCGCCTAAAACGAATTCTGCTTGCCGTGATCGCATAGCAGCCTGGAAGCAGGAGCACCAAGCTAAAGACCGGTTGTATAAGCGTAAGTACGCAGATGAGCACGAATCTCTCTTCAAGACTCTTAAACGGATCGCTAGTCATTTCGCAACTTTTATTGCATCCTCAGTAGTTGACTAGACACGTCGTGCTATTGGGGCGACCAAATCGAGTGCCTCAAACTGATGAGAAACAATGAAACCTACGGAGAAGCTTCCGGACTTGCTTGAGTTTTTCAACATTATAGCGAGAATCCAGCGTCTCAACGAGGTTTTTCGCCTGAGTGGGCGAATTCGCTTTTTGTACGAAGTCCTGTGCTTTATACTGATCGTTTTTGATGGCTTTTTCTTGTTACTTACAGTAGTTTTTCCCTTAAGGTCAGGCAGCCTAGAGGCGATCGCGACATTTGACGCGGTTGTGGTGCTCTTCTTATGGGTCGAATACTTGTTTAGGGTGAACGAGCAGGACAACAAGTGGAGCTACGTCGCGTACCAGTGGACCGACATTCTCGCAATCATTCCTTTTGACTACCTTGCCCTCGTTTCGTTCGGCGTCGCTCTGCCGCTTACCTTAACCTTCAAGCTTCTGAGACTCGTCCGAATCGTTGCCCTCCTCAGGTTCTCACGACGAATCGAAAAAGAAGTCCTCTCATTCGCTGAAAAGACCCGGCTCATCTACGGCTTAGCCCTTTATTTGCTGGTCATCATCGTCGGCTCTTTTCTCTTCTTTTACGTCGAATCGGGCGTGAACCCCAACGTGACCGATGTAGACAACGCGCTGTGGTTCATGATCGTCACTATAACGACCGTCGGCTACGGGGACGTGGTGCCTTACACGGGGCTTGGCAGGATTATCGCGGTCGTCGCTATGATCTCTGCCATCCTCTTTGCCAGCCTCGTGACGGCCACCACCACGACGGCCCTCCTTGAGAAGTTCAGGGCCGAACGGGAAAAACTCACCGAAACAAGTAAAGAGACGATCGGAAACGTCATCGATCAGTTGAACTCAATCGAGAAGCGCTTAGAAAGACTCTCTACATTGGAAGACAACACGGACGAAATCAAGGCTGATCTCGCCGAGCTCAAAGAGATGCGAGCAGAGGTGCAGAGCTTGAAAGAATCTGTCGATGTGAGGAAGCGCGAAGAGTGAGTTTCTTGGGGGTTGCGGGCGCGCTGCTCACGTTTTTTTTTCTCGCCGCTTTCCGACGAACATCGGCACTGAGGGTCTGCCCCGTTCTTTCGCGATGGACCTCGCTGCGGGCACGTTGTTGGGCGCCTCTTACGTCATCAATTCATCGCTCAACACAGACTCCAGCTGCTTATCGGCCATCGCCATTGTGTTGGTCCTGTTCACCGACGCGTCGCGAATCAACTTAATACTTAAATTATTAGCTTTTATGTATGGGTATCGAATCAGGAGACACCCACCTATGGTAGCCGAATCACTGAAAAACAAAATGCATTACGCAGAGTCATCAGAAATCCTCAGGTCATCGCTGAAGATGAAAGGAACTCCCGTCGCATTGGGCTTCGCGACAACGAAGGATGACATTCCACCCGAGATGCCAGAGCTTGATAAGACAATCAAGCATTGCATGATGGTGAGCCTTGCCAGGAACGAGGGCAGGATCTTCTACTCCACTGCAGGTAAACATGAATGTAATGGCGGTGCCTTCGCGTTAGGCCTCAAGGATCTTACGCCGGCCCTGAAGACGGGCAAGTTTTACTTCAAACTGGGGAAATTTGCGAGTGTTACCTCAAGTAAAAGGACGATGGACAGCGTGCCACACCTTCCCATTGGAGAAACCTATGCAACCATGTATTCTCCCTTAGAGAAAACACCATTCACCCCGCAGGTCATCCTTATTATTACAAATCCGTGGGCCATGCTGAAACTTGCACAAGCTTCCCTATTCCGGCTAGGGGGGAGAGCACGTGCCGAGTTCTCCGGTATCCAGTCGGTCTGTTCAGACGCAGTCGCACAGACCTATCTCACCGGAAAGCCGAACTTTTCGCTCGGTTGCGACGGTTCAAGAAGGTTTTCCGGGATTGTCGAAGATGAGATGGTGATGGGATTTCCTGCGGAGATGCTGCCAGAGATTGTGGATGCAGTAAAAATCATTACCAAAGCTCCTGGGTCATCAAAGAAATAAGCCTCAGTCAGATAGTAAGACAGGAGAATAGTTGTTGAGCACCAAATACTCACCGATTAGCTGGACAAAATAGGAGCATGACAGATAAAGGAGTGCCCGAAGGTGCGGCGGAGTGCCAAACGGAACCGTCTCTCGGCGATCGCGTTCCAAGGATCCCTCTGATCATAACCATCGCTTTCATTGCCGTCGCTTTCTCACTGGTTTGGTTTGCAGCATTACACTTTCTTAATACGTCTTTTTGGGGGAGTGACTTTGTCATTGCCAACCGCTGGATGATCCCGGTCGGCGTCCTCTTCTTTTCGCTGCTCGTCGGGCTCTGCGGAAAGTACCTCCGAGCCCCGAACGTAATTAACGGAGGCTTCGAAGTCGTTTTAAAGGGGGGGAAACTTGATTACAAAACGTTTCCCGGTACGCTCCTTACGTCTTTCTTCTCGCTGCTTTCCGGAGCGGCCGTCGGTCCGGAGGCCCCCTTAACCTTTCTTGTGGTCGAAGTCGCCGAATGGATCGGTGATAAGGTCAAGCTGGCTGAAGAGACGAGGCTCGGATTCATGATGGCGGCAATCGCCGCGGCATTCAACGGCCTCTTTGGCAACCCCCTCTTCTCGGCGGTCTTCGCCACCGAATTACAGGAGAAAAAAGGGAGCGTGCGTTTCCTCGCGTGGAACCTGGTTGCTGGGGCTATCGGTTACATGTGTTTTTCGTTGATTGGGTTTCCGGCGTTCGCCAGCAGCCTCCCCATGACGCCGGTCACTGTGATCACACTGACGTACGCGATCCTTGCGATCGTTCTTGGCATAGTTGGGTCCCTGGTGGCGATTTTCATCGGCATATCATTCAAGGGAATCGGCACGATCATGGATAAGGTGTTCAAGGATCGGTTCATGGTACGCATCATGGCTGCAGGCGTGATCATCGCCGTCATCGTCTACTTTGTCCCCGAAGTTATGTTCTCCGGCGAAGCTGAAATCCACACTATAGCCGCTAACCCGGCAGCATACGGTGTGCTGGTCCTCCTTGGCTTCGCCATTTTAAAGGTCCTCCTCCTTGCACTCTCGAGTAAGGCGGGGTATCTCGGAGGGCCAATCTTCCCGACGATGTTCTCTGCCATTATGATAGCCCTTGCCATCAACATGCTCTTCCCAAGCGTGCCAGCCGGTTTGCTCGTCACGTGCATCGTTACAGCAGCGGTCTCGTTCGCTTTGGGCGCGCCATTTACTGCCATCTTACTTACTATTACCTTTGTGACGTCTACCACACAAGAGCTTGGATATATCGCCCTCGCCGCGGCGACAGCACTTATCATTGGAGCGGCTTTCAAGGAGCGGATGAGCCGGCGTGGTACACGTAAAAACGGGTCCCCGGAAAGTGGCTCCTGACGATTTCGGATCGACCGACGAGGGCCGGGCTCCACATTCTGAAATGAGAACAAGATTGTATAGTTAGCCTCACGAGATTCCTCAGAATCGCGAGGTGCCGGATATTGAACGACACAGTCTATCCGTGCCCGGTGAAATCTTGTACTCATCTATTCCGTGCGGACGAGTCCTGTAAAAAAAGACAAGGGGGATGGGTTACACCCATCTTCCCAAGAGGCCCGACACTATCAGCTCTAGCCCGAAAATGATCAGCCCTATCGCGACTAGCAACACTATCGTGGCTACGCCTATCGCGGGCCAGACCAGCGCGACAATGCCTAATATGACCGCTATTATGCCGACGATTAGCATCCCCGGAGTGCCGCGTGCGGCAACCGCTAACCCCACGAAGATCAGCGTCAATGCTACCAGCCAGCCGAGGGTCAATCCTCCCCAAAATAACGGCGCGACGAGCACTCCTAGCGCTAATAAAAATGCGATAATTGCAAAACCTGCGTTCGCAAGTCGTTGCCATCCGGAAATGCCCTCTGAGAACACCCGGACGAATTCAATGCCAGCGATGATAAGAAGCCCGACTGCAAGGAATGCGATCAACGTCGCAGCAGTTACACCCGGATACGCGATTGCATAGCCACCCAACACAAGGACTATTATACCGGTGATGATCTCACCTATGCGCAGCCACATGCTAGTTTTTTGTTCAGCCATGTGATTTTCACCTCCTATTCGTTACACGTGGAATTATCTCTCTTTTTAAGTATTTAATTCACTCTCAATGAAAACAACGGCGAACGGAAAAAACAAAGAAAAAATAAAAAAAGGGGGGAAGGGGATACACCCTTACACCCATTTTCCCAAGGCACCTGATACTAGCAACTCTAAGCCAAAGATTATCAGGAAGATTGACGCGAGTGCTACCATCGTTAAACCGCCGATAACAGGGTTTATTATCACGATAAAACCGGCGATAATGCCCAGTATACCGACGATGATAGAACCGGGTGTGCCGCGCGAAGCGCTCGCTATACCGGCAAACAGCAGTCCTAGGCCCAGTAGGAAGACGACAGTCAATATCCCGACCACGATATTATCGATTATCATTGCGGCGATGACTATCTCTATGATCGCCAGGATCAGGTTGAGGATTCGTTGCCATCCGGCAATACCGTGATCAAAGATCCGCACGAACGACAGAATTCCGAGGATAATCAGAGCGATTGCTAGTAAACTTGCGAGCGCGACCCCTGTCGCTATTGGATTTAGCCACGCCTCAGCGCCGAGTGCAATGATGATGATGCCGCCGATGATCTCAGCAATGCGCACCCACATAGAACTCTTTTTTTCATCAGCCATGTGATTTTCACCTCCTATCAGTTAAACGCTAAACTATAATCTCCCTTAATGTATTTAACCCGCTCGAAATGAACATCGGGGCGAACGGAGAGACGGAAGTGAATTCAAAATAGGGAAAGTAACCCCTTTTAGATAATTTCATTGAACTTAGCGTGCAGATTTTTTATCACGACACTGACTGAGCGAGCAGTACGATTGTCAAACAATCATCCCTTCTTTTTAGTCGCGCCCTCGAATCGAAATTACAGATTAAAAACGCAAAAGTTATAGCGAAAAACCTGCTGTTATCGATGGACGACTGGTACGCTAGTCGGCATCACATAGCGCAAGAACCAGCGGCGCGTACGTCCCCTACTTAGTTACCATCAATAAAAATTTGCTACGGTGTTTTCGATGGAAGAGAATTCACAGTTCAAATGGGGAGTCGTCTTAGTTGCGTGCATCGCCATCTTTATCATTGTTCTCGATAGCTCCGCGATGAATGTTTCCATATCGGCGGTGATCGTGGACTTAAACACTGATTTGAGCACGATTCAGGCTTTAATCGCTATATATGCGCTCACGATAGCCTCTTTCATGCTTACTGGAAGTAAGCTCCAGGACGTTTTGGGGAGGAAGAAGACCTTTTTTGCCGGCGTCATCATATACGGCATCGGAACGACTACTGCCGCTCTCAGCGTTAACGTCTTCATGCTCTTCATCGGTTGGTCACTTCTCGAGGGTATCGGGGCTGCCCTGATGTTCCCCGCGACGACTACCATGGTCAGTGCGGCGTACGAAGGCAAAGACCGACTGACGGCATTTGGCATCTGGGGAGGCATCGCCGCTATGGGAGCTGCTATCGGCCCCCTCTACGGAGGAGCACTCACGTCCTTCGCCAGCTGGCGATTCATCTTTGCGGGCGAACTGCTCGGCGTCATTGCCGTAATCGTGATGAGATCGTACCTGCGTGAATCCAAGCCGTCGCTAACGTGGCGCGACATAGATCTCGGAGGCGTCGTGCTCTCCGTAGTCGCGCTTGTCTGTCTCGTATTTGGCATTTTGCTGCTCGGCTCTCCGCAATATTGGCAATTCGTGCCGTTGTTCATAGTCACCGGTCTCATCGTTTTTGCCGCCTTCCTCCTTTGGCAAAGGCGGCGTATCAACCACCACGTGGAACCGTTGCTCGATATCTCAGTGCTCAAAAACCGGCTCTATGTCCTGGGTAATGCGGCATCGGCGATCCAGCAAGCCGCCTTAGCAGGCGTGCTTTTTACCTTACCTATATTCATTTTGCAAGTCTTGCGCGAGAGCGCATTTATGACAGGCGTCGCGTTACTCCCTATGTCGATCGCAATTTTCGTGCTATCGCTCATAGGGGGGCGACTCTCATCCATTTTACACACCAAGGCAGTAGCCCTCCTCGGATTTCTGATCTCCGCGGCGGGTACGTTCCTCCTGCGCGACGTCTTTAGCCAGAGCACTCAGATTGTAGACATAATCCCTGGCACGGTGATATTCGGCATCGGCGTGGGGTTGCTGCTGTCTCAGTTGACCAACCTCACCATGTCCGCTGTGCGGAAAGACCAAGAGACCGATGCCTCAGGATTTCTCAACACAGCAAAGAACTTGGGCTACTCCGTGGGCACCGCGCTCATTGGTGCTATACTCCTCGTGGGAATCTTTAACGGGCTCGTTTCAGGCATCAGCAACTCCACGCTGGTGAATGAAACGACGACCCAAGAGCAGATACAACAGAATCTTTACGCGTATGCTCAAAATATGCAGACAAGCGCACCGCCCACTATCCCCCAGAGTCTCATTCCTGAAGCGCAACGTATCGTCGACAGCACGATCAGCTCGGGTATGCACCTCACGTTCGTCTCACTTACTCTGATCATGCTCCTTGGCTTTGTAATCGCGCTCTTCCTGCCTCGGTCAGCGAAATAAGGCTTGAAGCCTTACCGATGCACGTGATACTCGACCTTCAGCTGCTGAAACGCAAGATCATTCGCAACATTAATCGAGGAGACGCTTAGCAGTTTTAGTTTGATACCGTGCATAGGGGGTTTAGACTGCTGCCATAAAGCGTTTCACGCTACGTATCTGAACCTCGTGAGGACAAGATAGC